>JAALLO010000394.1_pt1 | contig 7832 bp, 11 predicted proteins | sample 7245941 | NCBI WGS metagenome assembly JAALLO01 (sample SAMN13049198, study PRJNA578106) | oil field metagenome | isolation source: filtered produced water from oil reservoir A2 | place: USA:offshore Texas | collected 2016 | reverse complement strand
GCGAACAAGGCAGCAGCGGGAATCCCCACATAACCCATTCCGATGACCCCTATCTTCTTTATGGGTCCTCTCTGCTCTAAAATACTTTCAAGTTGCTTGTTCATGGTATCACTTATTTTATATGTGTATTACTTTCTCTTCCTGATAGGACCTGATAGCAGCAAGACTGATATCCAGCGCATTCATGCCGTCCTCTCCGGCAGGTTCCGGATTTACATTGTTTACTATACAGTTGATGAAATGTTCAAGTTCATTTCTCAGAGGCTCTTTTCTCTCTATCTTGGCCTTGCGTATCCAGCCACTGTCATGGAGTTCAACCGTCTGATCGATATAGTCAAGGTAGGCAACACCCTTTACTCCCAGTGCAGTGAGTTTTCTTACCTTGTGGGGGGTTAGCCAGTTTACCTCCACAAGTCCCGAGTACTCATGGTCAAAACGCATATGTATCGTTGCATGATCCTCCTGCGAATGAATATCTGCACCGGCGACTGCGTATACCTGGTTAACTTTCCTTCCGTAGAGGAAGGATATGACATCAATATCATGCACACCGATATCAAGAATTACCCCGACATCCCTGATCCTCGGATTATAGGGTCCGACCCTTGTAGTAGAAATTGAAACGATCTTTCCGAGAAGTCCCGAAGATATTATCTCTTTTAGTTTCAGGATGGCAGGATTGAACCGCTCGATATGTCCCACCATTACACAACGATTGACTTCCTTTGAAGTCTTGATTATGGCTTGTGCATTCTCCACACTATCAGCAATGGGCTTTTCCACAAGCACATGACAACCTGCCTTCAGGGCATCTATTGCCACGTCCCTGTGCATTCTTGTAGGGACAACTATGCTCACGGCATCAAGTCCCTGCTTAAGCAACTCTTTATAATCGGTAAAAGGTCTGGTATTGTATTGCTTTCCGAGATCTTCCACAAGGTCGGCATCAATGTCAGAAATCCCCACCAGTTCCACATCCGGCATCTCACTATAGATGCGTATGTGGTTCTTTCCCATTGATCCTGCACCGATTACTCCTGCTTTTATCATCTGGTACCACCCCACTCCTTAATTGAATCTATTATGAAATTGATATCTTCTCCTGTCACCTGCGGGTGAACAGGAAGAGAAAGTACTTCGTCACTTAACTCCTCGGCCACCGGAAGACTGTCATTGTAGCCCAGTTCCCTGTAATACGGCTGCAGGTGTATGGGTATTGGGTAATGGATCCCGGTGCCTATTCCTTTATCCCTGAGGAAGGATGAAAGGTCATCCCTGTCCTGTGTCCGTATTGTGTACTGATGGAAAACATGACTGCATCCCTCCCGCACTGCAGGGCAGGTCAAAGCTTCCACATCCCGGAGCCCTTCGTTAAGTTTTTTTGCGTTCTGCTGTCTGGCTGAAGTATAATCATCAAGTTTTTTAAGCTGCTCAATACCAATAGCAGCGCATATATCCGTCATGCGCAGGTTATATCCGAGCATCTCATGCATATACCGCTGTCTGGATCCATGTTCGCGGACCATGCGTGCCCTGCTTGCAACTTTTTCGTCGTCAGTGGTTATCATGCCGCCCTCACTAGTTGTCATGTTCTTGGTGGGATAGAAGCTGAATGCCCCTGTCCCGAAGGAGCCTGCCTTTTTACCGTTGAAGCTTGCCCCGTGGGCCTGGCAGGCATCCTCGACCAGTGCAAGATCATAATCCTCTGCAATTTCCTCATATGCTTTCATGTCTGCAGGATGGCCGTAAAGGTGTACCGGCATAATGGCCTTTGTTTTGTCTGTGATCTTTGCTGTCACCTGTTCCGGGTCAAGGTTGAAGGTATCCGGACTTATATCGGAAAATACCGGTCTTGCGCCTGTGTACAGTATTGTATTTGCAGTTGCGATAAAACTGAAAGGACTGGTGATCACCTCGTCCCCGGGTCCGATGTCGTGTGCAAGCAGACCTGCATGTAGGGCCGCAGTTCCTGAGTTTACAGCTACGGCATGATCAACACCTGTATATTCGGCAAAAGCCTGTTCAAAGTCGGCCACACGCTGCCCCTGTGCTATCATTCCCGAACGCAGTACATCGCTTACTGCCCGGATCTCAGCTTCGTCTATCTGTGGTTTTGCGATTGGTATCATTATATCCCCTCACATCCTATTATAATTAAATTTTATTCATGGATTTCATTACATCCGGCAAATCCCTGATCTTTGCAGGACAGCCGATTGCAAGTTTCCAGGCGGGTACATCCTTTGTCACAAGTGCCCCGGCAGCCACAACAGCTCCTTCCCCAATCTCCACTCCGGGTACAAGGGTTGCGTTGGCTCCGATGGATGCGCCTTTTCTTAAAATGGGTCCTTCAGGGATATACTCTCCCCTTATGGGATACCTGTCGTTTGACAGGACCGCACAGGGACCGATAAAGACATTATCCTCGATTCTCACGTGCGTGGGTACGTAAGCGTTACCCTGGATACTGACGTTGTTTCCGATACTGACATTACCGTCGATAATTACGTTGGTACCGACCAGTACATTGTTTCCTATCTGTGTTTTCTCTCTGATCATGGCATTATGTCCAGTCTTGAACCTGCTGCCGGTCGTCACATCTGAAAAAACAGTCGTGCCAGTGCGGATAAACGAATCATCACCGATATGGCAACCGGGAAAATCAGAATCTTCTATATCCTCTCCGGTGGCTGTGATATTCTGCAGAACCTCATGCTGCGGATATCCCAGGATCACATTCTCCATAATAGTGCAGTTCTTCCCGATTTTTGTCGAGCCGTACACTCTTACAGATGTATGTATGTAGTTAGTACTCCTTTCCATCAACCCACTCTCTTTTGATATATAATGTGTTTAACATATAAGCATTTTTGATTCGAATATTAATTTAGTAATATACTTATATTACAATCATTCCAAATTCAGATATACCTTTGTTTATAGATAATTTACCCATTATTCTCAAAATGTAACATAGTTCCTAATCCTCACTACTTATAGTTAATATGTAATATTCAAATAAATAAGTTATTTATGTGTTTTGATATTAATTGTGTGATGGATCGAATAGCTTGTGATATTTTTTTGTCGACCATGATGCCTATCAAACATATGAGGCCAGCTATTTCTGAAATAAATACCTGATTTAGAGCGGGAGTATAACTTATAATAAATACATCAATAAAAAAGTCAGTGAATCCTATCTGTGGTGTATTATTGGCAAATTCCAATCCAGGCAAGGGCCAGAAAAATGTCTCGGGTGTAGTCCAGAGGCTGTCTTCTAGCAGGTGCAGAAAACTTGCTGCAGAAATAATGATTATTCCTGTATACTGGCTGTTAGTATGTACATACAAACCTGCTGATAAAAGCAAAAGACAGAACAGAAAGGTATGTGCCAGCATCCTGCCGTTACCGATGGAATCTGCCAGGAGTACCTGTCCCAGGGGTTTGTCTATAAGGTCAGGAAGCATTGCTCCGAAGGCCACCAGTCTCAGGTCCATTGGTATGCTGGAAAATAAGGGATGTTTTCTTATTAGTGCAAATATCCCCACTGTAATTCCGATATGACCAAGAATGAACATGTGTGTCTATTGTTCTTCTTTAACATAAATATCTTATATATCTCGAATAGATATTTATAATTTAAATTATTATATTAATATCATGCCATATCCTGCAGTTCATCTTATGTTCTTCATATTTTGCATCTCTCTTGTTGGTGTCTTTGCTGTTGTGAGCAGCGGATCCCGGCGGGAAGTAGGTCTGAAAGATCTGAAGCATTTCCTGTTGCTTTTCTTTGTAGGCGGCATTGGATCGCTGTTCCCTGATGTGCCTGCGGTATGGAACTATATTTTGTATGGTAATCTTGGCCACACGATGGCAGGTCCTGTACCCACTCATTCATTGTTCTTCGGAATTGTGGCTTTCCTGTTGGCTTTTACGGTGGGTTTTTTGATCTACAGGAACCTTTCACAGGCATCGTCCATAGGCATATTTGCAGAAGCGGCTTTTCTGTCTCACCTCCTGCTGGACGATATTGCCGATGGGGGTTTGACATATCTCTATCCGGTCTATAATGAGCCTCTGAGTATTTTCGTATTTATGAATGTAAGTCTCTCAGGTGTGGATTTCTTCTATTACAATTTTGCATGTTTCCTGTCGGTGTTCTTCATCTTCTGTGTCATGTTCATGGCACTTCTGGCACTGAAGGATCTGGGCTTTGGGTTCAGGTACGAGCCGCTGGAGTAATGATGAGTTAAGGTGCATTTATCTGAATACTGCTTTTTGGGCAACCTTTTTTGATCAATGTAATGAAAAACAACAATTTTATATATAATAATATTATAATTATATAATTAGCACTATAATGGTGCATTTATCGAGAGGGAAACACGCATGATGTGCAAATATTACAGCCAGTGCGAACAGGCCAGCAGTACTGCCTTCACCTGCACTCAGGACGAGGGAGGCACGTACTGCGGTAAGTTCAGGACAATGGCTGACGGATCTGAGAATGGCGTTCAGACCTCACTTCTCTGCAGGCCGATCCTCCACTTGCGGGAAATGCTGTCAGCCATCTGATGCTCTGCAGGATATGCAGGGCCTTGTTTTTTTATTGTACTTATTTTCCGTTATGGAATAAGTTTATCTTGCAGAATGGCATAAAACAAACCGGGATACATGCGATAGTGTGTACAAAGGGGTTGTGTACTTGTCTCTAATGGAATTCATGTCTTTACGCTGGTATCTGTTGCACGTGGTCTGTCTAACTGGGAAGTAAATCAATTGGTAATTTCCATGCCATATCCTCCGACTCATCTATTGTTCTATGGTTTCATGGTCCTTGTTGCAGGAACTTTTTTGCTGTCTGCATATAGCTTCGAAGGAAGATCGCGAATAGGTAACAGAAGCTTCATGCTGGTATTACTGATAGCCGGTGCTGTGGGTAGTCTCCTGCCGGATGTGCCTGCGGTATGGAACCTGTTATTGCATGGTAATCTAAGGCATAATATGGTCGGTCCGATGCCTTCCCATTCCATAATTTTCGGTGTGATCATTTCGGGTTTTGTGCTTGGATTAGGTTATCTTGTATACAGGAATTTCCTTAGGGCTTTCTCTTTGGCAATGATCATAGCGGTGACCTTTGTTTTTCATCTTGTTCTGGATGATCTTGAAGGTGGCAATATTGCCTATCTCTTTCCGTTCTATGAAGGTCCTGTGAGTATCTTCGGTGCCAAGGTGCTTGCTACGATCTTTGAGGTGCTTCGAAACGTATTTTGACTCTCACTTCAGCTTAGGAGTCTGCAACTTTTATGTTCCAAATTGAAAAATTGCTCATAGTATTGGAAGTAAAAATAGAAAGAAATAGTTTTTCTACAGAGTCAAAGTTTGTTGATACAGCGTTAACTGCATCAGGAAACTCACATTTGGAGATATACAGTTGTAAGTATTCCAAGGGGAAATATATGCAGCATCAGCTAATGGCCGTGGTTTTACTAAAGGAGTATTTGAAAACCTATTATAGAAGCATTGTAGAACTTGTCCAATTGATGGATTCAGTTAGAGCCAAAAAAGCAAAAGTGGAATTATGAACCTAAGTTTTACTGCAATTTATGCCTCAGTTTCGCTATTAAGCTCTTCAAGGATCTGCTCCATCCTTACTTTAAGTTCAGGAAGGTCATGTTCGACGATATCCCAGGTAAGTTCAAGATCGACACCGAAATAACCGTGAATTAGTTTATCTCTGGTTCTTGCCATTTCACTCCATGGAACATCCTGGAAGTTTTTTTTTTAATTCCTCTGGGATATTCTTGGAGGTTCACCTATTATCTCTATCCTTCTGATAACAGCATCCTGCAACTGTACATCTTCAAAAAAGTCTTCTTTTGCCTTATTGCTTGTGAAATCCTCTATCTTTCCTATAGAGTCTATTATGTGCATGATGAAGACTTCAGGATTCTTCATAGTAGTTTCACTTCTTCTTTAAGGACTCGTTCTTTTATAAGAGGAGTTATGGAATCATAAGTGATAACCTCAACCTTCCTTTGAGCTTCCCTTTCAAGCTCCAGTTCTAATCTGGCAAGATCGAACAAACCTTTTCTTCTCTTGAAACGAACAAGAATATCGATGTCACTATCCTCATCTGCCTCGTTCCTTGCAAAAGAACCGAAGATCCCAGCCCTGTCCACGTCGTTTTTCAACAATATAGGAACTATAGCGTCTCTGTACTCATCTATCTGATTAACGGCCATAACATCACAATTCATACTATATTGGTGATTATTCTTATTAAGTTTCGTGTAAGGCAATTCAAAATAAATGAGTCTCGAATAAAAAATATAACCACTCCGCCGCAGGCGGCACGTTCCTTCTCTTCTGCACATAATCACAAATTCAGCACAGGGTTACTGTACGGAATAGCAGACCAGCTTTGCACCCTGTAAAATCACATTAGCGCCAGAATAACTAACCCCACCATAACAACAACAGAAAAAACCACAAAGCTCAGAAAGTTCATCTTTGCACCCTCATATATTCTTTCCTCACTCCCAAGGCCCCTGAACAGCAAGGTAAAAACCTTCGGCAGCATCAATACATACGGAATTATAGCCAGAATAAGTATCCATCCATCAGGAAACACATATGCAGCAAAGATCATGTTTGCTATGAGTAACGCATGCAGTACCACCAGCCCGTATATCCCGCTTCTCAACCCTCCCAGCCTGATAACAAGTCCGCGCTTGCCGGCCTTAAGGTCATAGGGCATATCCACCATCTCTCCGCCCCAGGCAAATATCAGCGTACTAAGACCCGTAACCGGCATGATGGCAAGCACCAGCGGATGAAATGGCATTCCCTGGGCTGCAGCCCCGAGCAGTACAGCAAAGGGTCCGAACCCGAGCCAGATAACTATCTCACCAAGACCACGGTACGCGAATTTGACGGGCTCTGCAGTATAGTACTTGCTCAGGAAGGCTGCGGACAGGAAGATAAAGGCAAATATCGGCCAGAGTTCTCTCGCTGAAATATACATCAGCCCCAGCGTCCCGATAAAACCCATTACAAGACCGCCCCTGGCTATGCTGAACATTTTCTCCTCAAGAGCGGGTTCTCTCACGATCACAGCGGATCCGCCGCTGAATATGCTCTCACCGGACTCCAATGTATCGCATCCCTGTCTGGTATCGTAGATATCATTGTAGAGGTTCATGGAAACATGTATACTGAATCCAACAACCGCCGCAAGAAAAAGACCAATGGGATCAAAACCGCCTGTGACTATCACGGCAATGGCCGTGCTTATGGTCAGGGGGACGACCATGGCCAGCAGCCCGTAACCCCTGATCATCTCATAAGTACTCGGACACTCATCAACCACCCAATCCCTCCATGTTATAAATAGAACTGACTAAGTAAATCTTTATTTGCAAGAATAAAAGTATATCTCTGATATCCGAAGACTTCCCGATAAACGACCTGCAAAACGCAGCACTTCTATTAAATAAGAAATATTTTATATATTATATCCATGATAATTATCTGTTAAGCAAATCCCAGAACCAGCAGGTCCCCATGACTGAAAAACCCCCTTCATTCCTGAAAAATACCGATGCTGTCTCCGAGGTGATCGGAGAGATACTGCTGACGGCAGTTGCGGTGATCGCATTCTCTGTTGTGGCGGTATTCATATTCTCACAGGCAGGACCCCAGGAAAAGGTTCATGCGGACATCCAGGGATGGGTGGGTGTGGATTCGGACACCATCTACCTGCGCCATGCAGGCGGGGAAGCCATCAATATCCTGCAGATCGGTCTTCTGCTGGACATCAACGG
>JAALLO010000384.1_pt1 | contig 8150 bp, 6 predicted proteins | sample 7245941 | NCBI WGS metagenome assembly JAALLO01 (sample SAMN13049198, study PRJNA578106) | oil field metagenome | isolation source: filtered produced water from oil reservoir A2 | place: USA:offshore Texas | collected 2016 | reverse complement strand
TATTGGATTTCCCCGAAGCGTTAGCCCCGTAAATGACAGCTGACCGGAGCAAATTCTCCCTGCCGGAAATAGCTATCATGTTCTCTGACAACTTTTTGCCCGGCCCGGAGTCCAGACTCAATATAACTTCGTCCCCGATGGACAAAAAATTGGAAATCTTAACGTCGATTAGCATGATATTAAATAAAACGTTAGATTTGATAAACTTATCGTTGATTTTTGCAGAAATAATGCAAATTTCGGAATTAAAGTTATTGAATTGATCATTTACCCGCAGATACACCCCATAAAGATAAAATATGAATATTGTTTTGTAATCTCATTGTTTTACCCTTATTTTTCCAGACATGAGTTTTGGGAGGAGAGAGTCTCTAAATTGAGAAAGAGTATCTGCTTGTTCAAGATTATAGTGAATCTGGTTAACAATTGGTTCAGCTATTTGATCAAATCTCCTAATCAAATCTATAGGAGGACATGTAACCTTTAAGTTTCCGAGCAATTTGGTTGTAAGACTGCCTCTTGAACTATGGGAATCAGAAATTCGACGCATTTCATCATAACGCCTAGCTAGATTAAAGAACAAGTAAAAGTCTGAGATTAGTTTAGTATCAGCAGCTAAAGATACAACTGATTGATTGACATACGTGTCTAATAACAATAACGATGTTTGCCCGCGGGTGTGACCTTGACCAGCACTTGCAATTACAGTACTTCCGGATCTTGCTAATCGCGTACTTGAGTTTTCTACTCCAATTTTTGAAATTGATTTTTCTGTGTTGATAATAAAACGATTGCGAGTTTCACCTGAAGATAGCCAGGGAATATCTCCATCCCAATATTCAGGTACCTTAGTACGAGGAGTTCCACCACTCATTATGTATTCACATAAATCCGACAATATTTTTACTTCCCACCCCGCCGGAATCTCCCCCAACTCAGAATCAACCATCTCACCACCACTTGACCTGTAAGGCTGCCCGTTCTCATCTGGAAACTCAAAGTCGATGAACCAGTGTTTGAAGATGGCCTGTGCCATTTGTTCGAGGGTGATGTTCATCTGACGATTGAGTTCGATTTTATCGTCAAAAGATTTCAATAAGTTTACGATCTCATGTTGTTCATTGATAGAAGGAAGTTTTATCGGTAAAGAATAAAAATCTTCTCTGGATGTCGAAGGTATCGCTGAACCGCTATCTAATGAATTTATATCAAGTGTTAACAATTGATAATATGCAAATTTAATGTCTAAGGAATTTGAATCTAAGGGCTTTAGATAAAAGGCGGTGTCAATTACAAAAAAGGGATCTTTTGAATAATGCACACCTCTATATGCTCCTTTACGTCCTATAATGACGCCTTCTTCATTAACCAAAGGCTTATCACAATAACCGATTTGTCCGTTTGTACCGAAAACAGGGTACTTGCCAGTTGAATTTTTATAATTGCGTAGAGATTTTCCATATTCTAAGGTTGCTAAATCTCCCCAGATAAAATCTTCCCATTCACAATTCATACCCAATCCCCTTCAGATTCTCCTTTATCCTCTCCTCAAGCTCCCTCGACCTCTCGAACTGCTCCGACAACTGCGAGGTCAGCCTTTCCATCTTCTCTTCGAAGGGTTCGTCGTCCTCTTCCTCTTCGGCAAAACCTACGTACCTGCCGGGGGTCAGGATGTGGTCATGCTTGCGGACGTCCTCAAGGGTTGCTGACTTGCAGAATCCCGGCACGTCCTCGTACTCTCCGCCTTCACCGCGCCAGGCATGGTAGGTATCGGCGATCTTCCTGATCTCCTCCCCGGTGAGCTCGCGGTGGGTGCGGTCGCGGAGGATGCCCATATCGCGTGCGTCGATAAACAGCATCTCGTCCCTGCGGTCACGGAACTTGTTGTTCTGCTTGTCCCGTGAGATGAACCACAGGCAGGCGGGGATGCCGGTGTTGTAGAATAGCTGGCCGGGGAGGGCTATCATACAGTCCACAAGGTCGGCTTCCACGATAGTTTTCCTGATCTGGCCTTCGCCGGAAGTGTTTGATGACATGGAACCGTTGGCCAGGACAAATCCCGCAATGCCGGTGGGTGAGAGATGGGAGATGTAGTGCTGGACCCATGCGAAATTGGCATTGCCCTTTGGCGGAACTCCGTAGGTCCATCTGCCGTCATCCTTTAGTTGCTCGCCCTTCCAGTCGGAATCGTTGAATGGTGGATTGGAGAGGATGAAATCCGCTTTCAGGTCCTTGTGCTGATCGTTGTGGAAAGTGTCTCCCCATTTGATATTGCTGTCAATTCCACGGATGGCTAGGTTCATCTGGCAGAGCCTCCAGGTGGTCTGGTTGGATTCCTGGCCGTACACGAAGATGTCACCAACCCTTCCTCCGTGTGCCTCCACGAACTTCTCACTCTGTACGAACATTCCGCCGGAACCGCAGCATGGATCGTATACACGGCCATGGTATGGTTCGATCATCTCCACAAGCACCCTGACAATACTCTGCGGGGTGTAGAACTGTCCGCCACGTTTCCCTTCCGCATCGGCGAACATTCCAAGGAAATACTCGTACACTCTGCCAAGAATGTCCTTGCTCTTACTCTCCTTATCTCCGAGTCCTATGGTTCCAACAAGGTCAATAAGCTCTCCAAGGCGCTGCTTGTCAAGTCCCTCACGTGCGTAATTTTTCGGCAATACGCCCTTAAGTGTCTGATTATCCCTTTCGATGGCTGTCATGGCATCATCAACAAGCTTGCCAATGGTGGGGCGCTTGGCGTTCTTCTCAATGTATTCCCAGCGGGCTTCAGGTGGCACCCAGAAGATATTCTCTGCAAGATACTCATCCGGGTCCTCGGAATCGGAATACTCATCCTCTAGCAGTTCATTGAACTTCTCTTCAAAAGCATCGGAAATATATTTCAGAAAAATAAGACCCAGAACCACATGTTTGTACTCGGCGGCATCCATATTGTTTCTGAGCTTATCAGCCGCCTGCCACATCTTTTCTTCAAAACCAAGGTTCGCACCATTAGAAGCTTTTTTATCCTTAGCCATCGTATCAACTACCCTTAACAGTGGTTTAAACAAGAAAAAACTTTCTTCCATTATCATAATATCCTGAGATATGTCTGCTGACAGACCGGATTACAACTTGCGCAAAAAATAATTGTTCGTAAATTAGCGATTGAATTTACAAAGCCATTGGAATATACAACAACCCCTGTAATTCAGCAGGGTTTAGGTTAAATAAAAATATGCTCTACTAGCTATTGCGGGTTAGGGAAAAGCCGCGGGTTAGCAACCATATATCCGGAATATCGGGGAATGTCCGGATTTGCAACGAGAGGCACCAGAAGCGTGGTGGTTTATCGGTGCCTCATCTTACCTTATTATTGATTATTATTGTGCTTTAGATGTGAATCCAGTTACTAGGTCCCAATTCCTGATACCAATTCCATTGCACTCATGAACCAGACTTCTTAATGTAATCCCAGTACAAAAGTGTTCCGATTTTAATTTTTAATACTAAATTTTATTCAGTATCTCTGATATAACTTGTTATCTCAGACCCATGACTCTGAAAGATTTACATATCTGTTCCTGATAAAGAATACATAAAGAGTATATCCTACCAAATGTAAATTAATACAGAGATGGGAGCACATGAGTAAAATCAAAGATCTGGCTACGCAGACGTTTAAACGCTGGAGTGACTATGACGGCATAACCGACAGTGCAGCTCTTGCATTTATCTTCTTAATGAGTCTGCCTGCTCTTCTGTTATTTACCATATCACTTGGAAGTATATTTGTAAAAGATGTGACACTGCAGCAAAGAATCATCAGCTATGCTTCAAATATTGCGGACCAGGCCACTCTGAACTTGCTGAATTCCCTGTTTCAGCAAATTCCGGACACAAATACGTTAACTATGGGCTTGATCATCAGTATTCTTCTTTTTCTCTGGACAGCCGGGAACCTCTTCAGGCAGCTTCAAAAAACAATTAACGGAATGTGGAACGTAGCTTATCAGCCGGGTGCGTGGTATGAAGAATCCCTGAGAAAAAGATTCTCAGCCATGCTTGCAGTACTTGTTTTTGTGCTGCTTCTTGTGGCATCTACATTTCTGGAAGTGATTCTCCTGAACATATCCCAGAGCTTCCAGGACATACTCCCCTTGCCTCTGAACGTGATACAATATAGCACCTCGGTCATCAACCTGATAATACTGCTATTGTTGTTCATCTACCTTTACAGGGTCCTACCGGAAACAAAACTGGACATGAAATATGTCCTTACAGGATCCTTCCTTACGGTATTGTTTATCCTGATAGGAAAATATGCTTTCAGTCTCTACCTGATCTTCGGAAATCCGAGAAGCGCTTACGGTAGCATCGGTTCTCTCATAGCAATGTTCCTGTGGATATACCTTTCCGCGATCATAATTACCGTAATGGCCGAATTTACCAAGGTCTATGCTGATTATGACAGCTAAGAAGATAGCTGGAGCTGACAGCGGATCTGCAAAGCATATTTAAAGCACCGTCGACTAAATATTGAACGTTAAGACATTCAAGTATCAGGGGGTTCAAAATGTCTGAAGAAACCAGAAAGAAAATATCCAGCTACCTTTCAAGCCACGACTGGCTTAATCTTGGAACAGTTGATGAAGATGGAAAACCCATGGTCCATACAATGGCCTATGCGTCCGAGGGACCTGAGGTATACTTTACAACAAGAAAGAATACCCATAAGGTCTCACACATACTGAACAATCCTAATGTTGCTTTCACGGTTGACGATGATGATGTGCAGGTAATGGAAATAAAAGGTGTCCAGATGGAAGGCAAGGCATCCATGATAACTGATGACCAGGAAGCTCAAAAAGCAATGGACCTGATGTTAAAAAAATATCCTTTCATGTCCAGCATGCCTCCAAGTGATGATTATGTCCTGTTCAAAGTCGAGCCTGTGAAAGCATATTTCCTTGATTATACAAAGGGATTCGGTCACAGGGATGAAGAGATCTATTAAAGTAACCATAAATGAATTATTGTGTCTTTGGAATGTCCGATAACCGGACATTTCTGCATTTTTAAAAATAAATCATCCATTAGTTAGTAATTCATTAGTTAAAATAAAAAAATTTAAAAAAAGGAACAAATGAAGATAGTATTCATTTGTCCGCTTATTTAGCCACCAACCCTACACCCGCCCGTTTTTGTGGTACAGAGAATATTATAAGACGCCGTGATAGCTCAGGTATGAGTAGTACACGAACAGTGAAACCAATAGAGATATTATCAGCGTTGCAAAGTTGGAAGCACTGTAGTCGACGTGATATTCTGTCATGTTTGATCATGACACTATAAGATTCAATAGTATTTATAGCTTTTTGATATTTATCACGATTAATCGTTTTATTCTATGATATACGAACAAACTGAGTCCTTGCTTCTTTAGTTTACAAAACACTGATCAAAAAATAAATCAACATCAATAGAGCACATAAAAATATATTGTTAAAACAAAGTGAATCATTTCCTCACCCTGAAAAAGTAGTTAATATTTATCTAAAATGAAAATTTCAAGATTGAAAACTCAATAGTCTGTCATGTATTATCATTATGTTACTAAATTTGATGAGTATTATCTGCAATCTATCACTATTAACTATAAAAATACTGAGTTGAAAACAACGTTTGCATAATATCCGGACATGACCGCGACTGATGAACATAAATACATGGAAAATTATCTCCATATAGATTTCGAGTATATTCCGCAGAGAGGCTGATCATGGACAGAATCAAAAAATATTTCCAGCAGGAGAATTTCGGACAGAACTCAGGCATGAAGCTGACAGAGGTTTCCGAAGGGTACGCCAAGGTTGAAATGGACATTGAGAAAAGACATCTCAACGTTCTCGGAACCGTGCACGGTGGTGCGATATTCACCCTTGCGGACATGGCCTTTGCAGCAGCATCAAATTCTTACGGAACTGTTGCAGTTGCAATAAACTGTGATATCTCTTATGTAAAAGCAGTAAGTGAAGGCCGCCTCACAGCAGAGGCAAAGGAAACCTCCATCAACCCGAAGATCTCCACCTATGTTGTGGACGTTACCAACGAAAAAGGAGAAATAATTGCGATATTCAACGGCATGGCTTACCGGAAGAAATACGAACTGCAATTTCCCGAATGATACCTGAATCATCAAATGGTATCACTTGCTTTTTAGTGTCCCGTACCACCAACGTTCAACCAAAATTTATTTCTTTGATGCGATAAGATTATTCTCTAACTAAATTACCTGAATGTTTATAGGCGCTGTGACTATCTTTATTATAGAAAACAGCGACCCAGAAAGCTCTATGAACAATTTAAGTATCAACTTTATTTGGGGGTGTAAGAAGACATGAGTATCAAGAGAATGATTGCTGCAGCCATAGCCAGTGTGCTTGCTTCCAAGCTGATCAAAAAAATAAAAGGCAAATAACTTTTTACTTTTTTATTTTTATTCTTTTTTGATATGTTTTTCTAAACTTCCTTGCTTAGGAAGTTCGCTTTCATAATTCACTTTACTGATTACAGAAAGACGTCCATCTGTTTCCAGAATGACAGCGTCCACATTTTTATCACTCAGAAATCCCTGACCTCTGATGGATTGTTCAATTTCCTCCCGGACTATTCTGACTTTTTTCATATTGTCTTTAAGGTAGTCACCCTTATAGTAGAGTAATTCAGGCTCGTTTTTGACCGCTTTTTTTATGAAGTCAGACCTCACTGTCAAAAAGCTCACCAAAAGCTGCAAACCCACCAGTGAACCCAGAGCAGTTATACCATCTATTATAGTTGTGTTGCTGGAAAGTATAAAGGATGCAAGAGTAGATCCAATTGCAATTGTAATTATAAAATCAAAAGCATTTAATTTTGCAAGTGTTCGCTGGCCTGTTGTCCTCAGAATGATCACAAGTGCAAAGTATCCACATATAGTAAAGAGTACTATCCTGAATAGTGTATCCCAGCTACTAAATAAAATATCAATAACCATCAACCCCACATATTTTCAAATTCCCCTTACTTTCCTAAACAGGAAATTTCCTGATAATGCTAAACAGGAGATTTTGAGCTGATAGTATAAGATATCTACTTGTTTCAATCAATTAGGATAATATAGGAGACATTTATACCCTCATTTTCAGGTCTTTTGCAAAGAACCGGACTGAGTTAAATAAGGTGGCCTGATCAAAATGTCAGACCGATTAAACTGAATGAGTAGGTTCAAAAAAAATTATTTATATGTTACAGTGCATTCCTTCGGTCAATTACCTTTTTGGACTTGCCTTCTGTTCTTGGAATGGTTCCCTTCTCAACCAGATCTACGTTGGTGCGGATATTCAGAACACTTTTCAGCTCGTTCTCAACATGTCTTTTTACAGCAGCCAGATCTTTTAACTCACCGGTGAATGCATTTTCCTCCAGCTCGACCTTCACTGTCAGCTCGTCAAGCATTTTCTGGTTCCTGTCAAGTATGACCTGGAAATGTTCCGTGACTTCAGGCACCCTTGCAATAACATTCTCGATCTGTGAGGGAAATACGTTGATACCCCTTACAATCAGCATGTCGTCGGCACGTCCGAGCAGTCTGGAGATACGTGTGGTGGTACGTCCGCAAGAGCATTCGCTCTCAAGAAGCCGGGTGATATCCCCGGTACGGTACCTGATTATAGGCAGCGCTTCCTTTGTTAGGGATGTCAGTACAAGTTCTCCTTTCTCACCTTCAGCAACCTGCTCTCCTTCTTCATCAAGCACTTCAACAAGGAAGTGATCACACCACAGATGCAGACCATCCTGGCATTCACATTCAAAAGCCACACCAGGGCCCATGAGCTCAGAGAGCCCGTAGGAGTCGTATGCCTTAAGATCAAGGGCGTTTTCAAGCTGTTTCCGTGTGTTGGCAGACCAGGGTTCCGCACCGAAACATCCTACTTTGAGGGATAGTTTATCAACGATATCCATCTCCTGTGCGGTCTCTGCAAGATAGAGTGCATATGAGGGAGTGCAGTGGATCGCCGTTACACCGAAATCTATCATCATCTCAAGCTGGCGTACAGTATTACCCGTACCGCTCGGAACAGCCACAGCTCCAATCCTCTCGACACCAT
>JAALLO010000373.1_pt1 | contig 8532 bp, 7 predicted proteins | sample 7245941 | NCBI WGS metagenome assembly JAALLO01 (sample SAMN13049198, study PRJNA578106) | oil field metagenome | isolation source: filtered produced water from oil reservoir A2 | place: USA:offshore Texas | collected 2016 | reverse complement strand
AAGAAGCGCTTTTTTGATCGTTTTGTACACTAACCTGCGTTGGATCTCCAGCCCCTATAGGCAAAAAATTGGATAAATCCACCCCTCCTATATTTGTAACTACTGAGTTAACCGTATCAACAGACGCCTTTTTATAATCAGGCATACTTTCAGATAAAGAGAGGGTAGGATTTTCTGAAACGACAATTGTTACAACATCTCCTACTCTAAAATCCTGGTTATAGTTGTAAATAGAATTACCTTCTTCATCATTTTTATTCCACAATGATTCAGAGAAACCAAGGGTAGTTAAAACTAGAAAAATTAAGAAAAAAATAAAAACTTTTGAAACCTTCATAGTGATCATTTTTTACGAACCTCCTAAACTAACCAGAAGTATTGGGCCTTCCTTCAGTTTACCGGTTATTATGTTCCCGCTTTCAACATTCCTAACACTCAAAGTATCTCCAAAATTTGCATTTGTCATAGCCCTCGCCAAAGTAGAAACCGTGATACCCTCAAATTCTACCAAAACCGTTACAATGTCTCCAGCTTTAACGTCAGGTATACGTTTCAAATAAGTAGAATCTACTATTTCACCTTTTTTTACATCTTTTGTTAATTCATAACTTCCTGATTTTAACAATTCTACATCTATAGGTTTATTGTTGATGGTTAGAACGTTTTTAGTAGCTGGTTCTGTTAATTCTTCATTCAACATTGTTCCTCTGGTTAAATCTTTGGAATATACAAGTACTTCTTCATATTTCGATACATTAGCAATAACTGTAAGTGTCTTTTGATCGTTTTTATCATCTTTTACGTTCAAACTTATATACAACTTATCGTAGCTTTGAAAGATCCTTATTACTTCTGCCGATAAAACCTTTTCAGGAAGAACCTTTAGATCTATACTATTCACTGTCAAAGAATTGTCGTACTCTTTTATCTTTTGCTGTAAAAAAATTTCTAAATCAATATACTGAACATCTATATCTTTATTATCGTTTTTGTATACAACCGTAACGGTACTTTCTTCAAAAACAAGGTCAAAATCGCTGTAATAACTACTCATTAAACCGTACAAAATTTTAGAAAGCTCTTTTTCAGAATAAATTATCTTCTCATTAACTATATAAGAGATCGTCCTATCTGACTTCATTTCAGGGAATATATCTTTAAGAGAAAAAATCCAATCTTCACTGAATATAACTGCCGGAATAGTAAAAACCATGTTTGAAAAAGCAATTGATGATACCAACAAAATCAGAGAAAAAAATAATAATTTGATTAATCGTGTCAAAGTCATCAACTCCCTGTCATTTAACAACTATCATCAAAAAAACTCAAGGGAGATTACGGTTTATCTCTTAACATTTGAAACGGTTCTCAACATTTCATCAGCGGTTGTGATAGTTTTAGAATTAATGTCGTAAGCTCTTTGTGCAACTATCATATCCACCATTTCTTTAACGACATCGACGTTGGATTTTTCTAAATAACCTTGTTGTAAAGCTCCAAATCCATCCTGGCCAGGTATCCCTTCCGTTGGATTACCGGAAGCTGGCGTTTCAGAATATAAGTTATTACCTATGGGTTTTAACCCTCCAGGGTTTAAAAATCTCACAGTAGTGAGATTCCCTACATTTTGAATCGTTCCATCTCCCAAAGAAACACTTACTATTCCATCCGGAGAAACGTTTATTCCCACAGCATTTTGAGGAATCACTATATTTGGAATAACCATCAATCCATCACTGGTAGTAAGTCTACCGTTGGCATCCAATTTAAAAGAACCATCTCTAGTATAGGCTATACTTCCATCTTGCATCTGAACCTGAAAAAATCCGTCTCCCATGATTGCTATGTCGGTAGAATTGTCTGTTGGCTCTATGTTTCCTAATGTGAAGATCCGTGTTGTTGCAGCCAAGCGTGTGCCATGACCTACATAAAGACCTGTTGGTAAGGTTGAACCTTGGGCGGTTGGAGTACCGGCTTCTTTTACAGACGAATATAGTAAATCTTGAAATTCAGCTCTTTGCTTTTTATAACCCGTTGTATCCACATTCGCTAGATTGTTTGAAATGATATCTAACTTTCTTTGTTCAGCATTCATACCAGTTGCAGCATTATACAAAGACACTAACATGATTTACCCCTCCATTTAAAAATCTTTATAATTATCTAAATTAGTTAAAAGTTTGAAGTTATTTCAATAAGCTTTGCGTTGAGTGAATCCCCTGTTGATACTGCTTTTTGTAGTATATCAAACTTTCTATTTGCTTCGATCATCTTAATCATCTCATTTAGAGCATCAACGTTTGAACCCTCTAAAAATCCTTGTCTCACATAGAAGTTATCTGCTTGTCCTATCTCTTCACCCGTGAAATAATTTTCACCATATTTATTCAAATTCTCTACATTTAGGATGTTTAATCTTATGTTTGTTCCCGATATATTACCCTCTTCATCCACAAAAAAATTATCTGGATTTATAAGTATAGGGTTATTTTCTTCATCTAACACGTAATCACCGCTTTTTGTGACAAGATAATTTTCAGGACTTAGAGAAAATTCACCATTTCGTGTGTAAAAGTAGTTACCGTTTCTCTCTATTTTAAAAAAGCCGTCGCCTTCTATTGCAAAATCTAACTTTCCGTTTGTTTCAATTAAAGATCCTTGTTCGAGATTTGGAATTACCTCGTCCAAAACAACCGAACTATAAATGTTCCCTATCGGCTCGCCCTTTCCTTGTGCATTTTGATATGATCTAATCTCTTTTTCGTATACACTTTTAAATAGGTTAAAATCCTTTTTGTAACCTACAGTGTTAAGATTAGCCAAATTGTTGGAAATAGAGTTCAATTCAGCAAAAGAGTTGAGCATACCAGCCGTTGCATTGTATATTCCTCTCATTTTATTTCCTCCTGTGGTGGATGGTTCTAATTTACTTGTACTTTGTTTAATAATTCTATGTCTTCCAACAAAATTCCTGTACCTTTTGCACAAGTAAGATGTGGATCTTCCGGAATGTACGTTCTTACGCCAGTTTGCTCTGATATTAATTTATCCAATCCTCTTAGTCTCGCCACCCCTCCAACAACTATAAGTCCATTTTGCATTATATCCGCTGCTAATTCTGGAGGAGTTTTTTCTAAAATATTTTTTATTTTATTTATTATTTCATTCAATATTGGTTTGATTGCGTAGAAAATATCGTCCGAAGTTAGTTTTAAATTTGAAGGAAGCCCTGTTTTGATATTCTGCCCTTTAACTTCCATTTCAAGATTTTCTTCTTGAGAAAAAGCCTTGCCTATGTCGATTTTTAACCTTTCAGCGGTAGTTTCACCGATCAAGAATTTATATCTTCTTTTAGTATATTTAATTATTTCTTGATCCATGGCTTCACCTGCAACTTTTATCGTTTCACTTATGACACAGCCTCCCAAACTCAAAATCGCTAAGTCTGTGGTGCCTCCTCCTATGTCGATTACCATGTGACCATTAGGTTCCGTGATATCTATTCCACTACCTATAGCAGCAGCTAAGGGTTCACTTATAAGAAATACTTTAGAAGCACCAATCCTACTCCCCGCCTCTTTAACAGCTCTTCTTTCAACATCTGTAGTTAGGGCGGGTATCCCTATGATTAATCGTGGTTTGTACATATTAAAACCTTTGGATTTAGCGCTTTTGACAAAATATCTCAACACTTCCTCTATGATGCTAGGATCCGTAATAACCCCATCTTGTACGGGCCGAACAATTTGTATTTGACTAGGAGTTTTTCCAACCATATTTTTTGCTTCTCTTCCTATTGCCAACATCTTATTTTTACTCTTATCCACTGCTACCACTGATGGTTCTTCAAGGATAATCCCCTGACCACGTTGGTATACAACAAAAGTTGCAGTTCCTAAATCTATTCCTAAATCAGATTTTGCCATAATTTACCTCCTGTTTTTTCTTAAGAGATTTTAAAGTTTAAAAAATATTCCCATCAATGCTTTAGCGCCCCTTTGGCCCCTCTGCCCGCCCATTTAAAGAAGGGATCTGCTGTCCCTAGCCCAGCGGGTGGGAGGAGGGCTCCGCCCTGTGACCTTTTAAAAACAGAATCTTAGTTTTGAAGCTTTCTAAAAATCCCTTCTAAAACTTAATTTTAGGGTCCTGTGCTCCGCTGCCCACCCCAAAATTGGTTTACCTAATTAAAAATGTGCCTGGCGGGAGTCGAACCCGCATCTTTGGATCCGGAGTCCAACGCTTTATCCGTTAGGCTACAGGCACATCAATTCATTACAATTAATATTCACTTGAATTTTCTCTCTGTTTTCTTTAGTTGTTATAATTAAATCATAATAATCTTTTAGGTCAGATATCAAAGTGGTACTTTTGAATCCTTTTTTGTAGTAGTACCAAAATATCCAAGGGTCTTTTGCAAAGAAAGAAAAATTTTCAAACTCATTATTAATGAGAACATCCCAGATCAACACATCTTTGTAACTTGAAAAGTCTTTTTTTAGATTATATACTTCTTTTTCTGCCAAAGCAATGGCTTTTCCTGGGCTTTGAATAAAATTGGATAGAATGAGTACACTACTATTTTGGTCTTTGGTCTTTTTTACTTTTTTATAACTAACTTGTCCCCTGACCTCACTGTACAAAGAGGAAGTGGTCAATCTTTCGTCCACAAAGTAAATTTTGCAACCAATTCTTTCTTTTACCCTTATGGCTTCATCAATACTCAAAAAACTCTGTTTTGAATATCTCCCTGACATGGAAATTGGTAATCCAAACACGATTAAATCGTCATGGCTTAAATCCAACGAAATCAAATATTCTAAGAGTTTCTCTGACTGTATCGTCTCTTTTGGTAACGGAATATTTATATCTTGTTTTAAAAAGGCTATACCGCACTTTCTTGTTCCATAATCGACCCCATATACTTTTAAGTTCTTAAAAGTTCCCATATGATATCTTTCTCCAATTTAACCAATTCATATTTAACTCCATTTTCATCTAATATATAAATGACTTTTTCTTTATCTTTAGAGGAAAAACATATGACTGGCGCACACGCTTTTAAAACAGACTTGGGCGAAGGAAAAATCTTACAAAAAACGCCGTTCTTCGCTAACATCTCTTTTATTTCTAATATTTGATAATTTTCATTTAGTAAAACTAAATCAAGATCTAACGTCGTCCTCAAATCTTTATTCAATTTATACACTTCTCGCTCCTACTTTGGAATTGCCTTTCAAGAATTCAATTAATTCCCTTGTATCTAAATTTTCATAGAAATTGATGGAATTTTTCAATATCCAGTTATCCAATATGTTTTCTTTGAAATTGGAGCTTTCACGTAAATCCTTTAGATTAAAATTATTCAATATTTCTACTTCTTCTTCATTTACCTTTATCAATTTGGCATCTTCCATCACGTTTAAAACAGTTTCTGATAACGATTTATCACCCTTCAAAAGAGAATCTTGTATCTCTTCTACCTTGTAATGACCGTCGGCTATAAAATCATAGACTAGTTTTAATACTTTAAAAGATGGGTACTTTCTTGAATATTCGTAAAGTAATTTAACTTTGAACCGATTATTGTAAGCCAATATGATAGTTGTTCTTTGAGTCTTTTTCGTCCATGTAGAAACCAAGTCCAAAAGCTCTATGTCTGTCTTTGGAACATCCACAATTATCAAAATTGGAGAGAATTGCTTGACTTCAAACGCTATACCGTTGTTAGAAAACGAAGTTATATAAAAATTAGCTTTCTCATTTTTAAATTTTTCTCTAGAAATAAGTTTTTCCCTAAAACTCATTGAATGGTTGAAAAGTCTTATATCGTTCTCATCAACTTGTAATTTTTCGTCTAACAGTCTCACTAAAGATTTTTGCCTTTCATAATCGTTCAAAACCAATACTTTGCCATTTCTTTCATTTGTGTAATCCTTCAAAAGTCCCAGAATATTGTTTCTTTCTCTCACCACTTCAAAGCTATTATTATTAGAGAAAGATATAAGGATTTTAAATCCTGCTCTTTTTAAAAATTCTTTTAGCTCTTCGCTGTAAATAGAACTAAAAATACTAATTTTAGACTTTTGAAGAGCATATTTTCTAAATTGCTGATATTCAGGAACCTTTCTCACTACCGGATGAAATAATGAATAGAATGGTTCGTCGATAATAATTTCAGCTTGCATAGAATCAAGCAATTCACGATTTTTAATAAATTTGGGTACTGTAACGAATATCACATTATAACTAGATATAAGTTCTGGTGTGAGTGTATATTGATTGCTAAAGTATAATAGATTCTCTGGAAAATAAGTGTTTATTATCTTATATATGTGTTCCAATAAACTGTTTGTTGCAGAAACGATTATCAGCTTTTGATGCTCTTCTAATGATAACTGAACTTTTTTCAGTAAAGAATCATTTTTGATCTTACTTGGAAGAAACATTGCTACTTTACCCCTGGTTAAATTATCATTTAATATTTCTACATTCATGATCTTGTTCAGCTCATCGTGAAGAATATTAGATGCAAAGTTCCATTTTGCAATCTCACCTTGTTGTATTTCCTCATTAACCCTCAAATCTTGCAAGTAAAATTTAACGTAACTATTTTTTAAATTATAAGAGTTCTCTATTCTAAAGGTACCCACAAGATCAGTAAATAAATCTCTTTTTTTATTCTCTGTTAGCTCGCTTAATTTGTACCCTAAATCGTAGCCCAAAACATCTATGATTAAGGAATCTTTGTTGAGCATTCCTGAAAAACTTTGAGAACCGTTACGAAAGAATCTTATGTTTTCTAATTTAGCGTTCCTTATCAAAAAAACCGGCTCCTCATTCCCATATCCAAAAGGTTCTAACTTATTTATATCTTCAAACATTGTTTCCCATATTCCTTCTATTTCCATATCCACATCAATTTGAGAAGATAATTTTTTATCCCCATATAACTCTTTGTAAACCTCGTTAATCCCCGTTCTTAAAGTTCCTATATTTTCAGAGAGAAGGGAAAAACCCGCGGCAAACTTATGACCACCGAACTCTTCAAAAACACCTCTTTCATTAACTTTGAGAAGAAGCTCCATTAAATCTATGCCTTGGGGACTTCTTCCTGAACCTTTACCCATTTCCTGATTTTTTGATATCATCAAAACAGGTTTATTGAATTGATTTGACAGTTTGGAAGCCACTATCCCAAGAACTCCCATATGCCAGTCTTCTCCACTTAACACCAATACTGGGTCTTTTTTGTATTCTGGGTACAAATCTAACAAACTTAAAGAGTATAGATAGATTTCCTTTTCAGTACTTTGTCTTTTTGAATTTAGCCGGAGTAATTCTGAAACCGCCTTTTTTAATTTTTCTTCATCTTTTTCAGTCAACAATTTAAAAGCTGCATGTGCATTTGACATCCTTCCTGCTGCATTTATCTTAGGAGCAACTTTAAAAGTGACTGTACGCGAATTTATTTCAGAATCAACTATCTTCAATTCATCGAGTAAATATTTTAAACCTTTCGTTGGATTGGTTTTTAATTTGTTCAATCCCATTTTAACCAAGTATCTATTTTCTGAGGTTATCGAGACTATGTCAGCAATAGTACCCACTGCCACAAGGTCTATATATTCGAAAGGGTCCAAAGAAACATAGTAACTTTTGTAAAGGGCTTGTAGTAATTTAAAAGTTACTCCGACCCCTGCCAGATCCTTGAAAGGATATTCATCGTCTTTCCTTTTTGGGTTCAATATCGCATCTGCTTTTGGAAGATTCTCTTGAGGCAAATGATGATCGGTAACTATAACTTTCATTCCAAGACTTTTTGCATAGTCAATTTCTTGTATGGATGTTGTACCACAATCAACAGTAATAATATTATTATAATTTTTGCCTTTTAACTCTGCTATAGCCTTAACGTTTAGGCTATAACCTTCTTCTATTCTAGATGGAATGTAAGAAGTTACATCGTAACCTAATCTTTTTAAACCAAGATACAAAACGGAAGTCGCAGTTACCCCATCAACATCGTAATCACCGAAGATCGCCACTTTTTCTTTTCTTTCTTTAATTTGTTTGAGAATTTCTACGGCTTTTGACATATCCTTCATCAAATAAGGATCAAAACTTTCCAATTCCAAATGGTTTAAAAACTTATCTCCTTCTTCGGGTGTTTCAATATTTCTAGATACTAATAGCTTTGCCAAAAAATTGGAAATCCCTAAAACATTAGATAAGGTTTTTGCAACTTTTTCTTTTTCTTGGTAATAATGAGCCTTTGGGTCCCAAAAAACCTTCCATTTACTCTCCATATTAAATTTCTCCCTTCTCTTATTTTTTTCTTTATAAATATTATACATTATTAGTACTAAAATATTAAAGAAAGATTTGTAAAGATTCAAAAAAGCTAAATTGTTGTATAATATTGAAGACTGGATCAATCCAATTCGAAGGGGTGCAATTCATGTGAAAAATATACTATTGATAATCTTTCTTTTTACTCTATCTATTTTTTCATGGGCTTTAACCCTCGAAGAA
>JAALLO010000370.1_pt1 | contig 8631 bp, 9 predicted proteins | sample 7245941 | NCBI WGS metagenome assembly JAALLO01 (sample SAMN13049198, study PRJNA578106) | oil field metagenome | isolation source: filtered produced water from oil reservoir A2 | place: USA:offshore Texas | collected 2016 | reverse complement strand
GTCGGAATTGATGTATCATATGAGACGTAATTTTGTTGCTTACCGATCTCATCGCAAAACAAAAATGAGGCTTTTAAATACCGGATAATTTTTTAAAAAAAAGAATTTACGCTGTAGTACTAGAAGCCTTTGTGGATTTAATGAAGCGCAAAAAGGAATTAAAAACATCCACAGCATAATTAACAAATGGAGCAGGAAGTGACACTATGAAAGGATACCTGGGAGTTGACGTCGGCTCGGTAAGTACAAACATCGTGGCAATAGATGAGCAAAACAATGTACTGGAAGGCCTGTACCTTCGCACCCGCGGCAGGCCCGTTGAAACCATTAAACAAGGTTTAAAAAAGATAGCAACCTCACTGCCCCCCGATTTCACCGTTTATGGTGCGGGAACCACAGGAAGCGGCCGTCACCTGGCGGGGGTAATGATTGGAGCCGATGTTATAAAAAACGAAATCACAGCTCACGCCGTGGCTGCCTCAACTATAGTCCCTAAAGTCCAAACGGTAATGGAAATAGGCGGCCAGGATTCAAAGATAATTATTTTAAGAGAAGGTGTCGTGACCGACTTTGCTATGAATACTGTGTGCGCTGCCGGGACAGGCTCATTCTTAGATCAACAGGCCTCCCGGCTTAATATTGACATTACGGAATTCGGTAAATTGGCTTTGCAGTCTTCGCACCCGGTTCGCATAGCCGGGAGGTGTACGGTATTTGCTGAATCGGACATGATCCACAAACAGCAAATGGGGCATAACCTGGCTGACATTGTTAACGGCCTTTGCGAGGCCCTGGTACGCAACTACCTTAACAATGTGGGTAAGGGCAAAGAAATACTTGCTCCCATTATGTTTCAGGGCGGGGTAGCCGCCAACTCGGGTATCAAAGCTGCCTTTGAAAGAGCCCTGGGTACTCCGGTTCTAGTCCCCGAATACCATCATATTATGGGAGCCATAGGCGCGGCACAACTGGCCCGGGAAGAAATGGAACGGGGTGATAAAAACACCCGGTTCAAGGGTTTTCATATTACATCCATGGAGTACCAGACCGGCAGCTTTGAATGTGACGGTTGCCCCAACGCCTGTGAAATTGCCGAAATTATTGAAAACGGTAAAATTATTGGTCGCTGGGGTTCACGGTGCAATCGTTGGGATATTTTAGAGGTGTAGCAAATGAATCCGGAAGCCAAATTGGTTATGGGGATAGCAGTTCAAATTTTCTTTTTAATTTTTATGGTGGGCTCGGGGGTTTGGGTAGCCTTTGACGCCAGAAAGCATGGTAGACCTCCCAGGGAGTACATAATCTGGGGGATATTTGCCGGGTGGTTTGTCTTTTTAGGATTAGCTTTTTATTTATTCTGGCGCAAGCGTTTCTTCCACCAATGAAAACCCTTGTAATTAAGGTTTTTTTGTGCACACCCACGTCAACAATTGTAAACACTTTATACTCCGCCCTTTTAGTACCGCACATATTATACCAGCGGAAATAAAATAAATTGCATATGTAAATTATCGGAACATCAGGGGTGAATGGCCGCAGCAGGAAATAGAGGCAATTTTGCAAACTTTTGCACTCTTATTTTAGCTTCTTCCCCCCTAAGCATCCCTTCTGGTACAATTATTGCGTAAGCATTTAAAATATGGTGACATTTCATAATATTTTTTCAAAGGGAGGTGTTCCCGTGTCACGTCCTCGCATGCAACAGGGTTTGGTACAGGTATATACAGGTAACGGAAAAGGAAAAACCACTGCTTCCCTGGGCCTGGCCTTACGAGCAATCGGTCACGGTTATAAGGTCTTCATGCTCCAATTCATGAAGGGAAGCAAAGATTACGGGGAATTGCAAACCGCAGAAAAATATTTACCTAACTTTATTATCATGCAAAGCGGTCTGGAGACATTTGTCAGCAAGGAAAACCCCTCCCAGTCCGATATAGACATGGCTCAACAGGGCCTTAAAACCGCTGGCAAGATTATCAGTGAAGGACACTACGATGTGGTAATACTGGACGAAATAAATATTGCCTTAGATTTTAACCTGCTACCTGTTGATGACGTAATCAAACTTATCAAAACCAAACCTTCCCACGTGGAACTAATACTTACCGGTCGCTCAGCCCCGGAAGCAATAAGGGAAGCAGCGGATCTGATAACTGAAATGACGCTTGTGAAACACCCATACTACCTTGGGATTCAAGCCAGGGAAGGAATAGAGTTCTAAACAAAGGAAGTGGTGGTTTCGGATGATAGACGTAAACAAACTGCTGGCCGGGCACAGAAGAATGGCGGCAAGGGCGATCAGCATGATTGAAGATGAAGACGAAAACAAGCAAAAACTTCTCGCCGAGATTTTCCCCCATACCGGTAACGCCTTTACCGTTGGTATAACAGGCTCCCCGGGGGCAGGAAAAAGCTCCCTTACAGACGCCCTTACCAGGCAAGCAAGGCAACAGAACCTGAAAGTGGGAATAATCGCCGTTGACCCCACTTCACCCATTTCAGGCGGAGCACTGCTGGGAGACCGTATTCGCATGCAGGAGCACGCGCTGGACCGCGGTGTGTTTATTCGCAGCATGGGCACCCGGGGATGTTTGGGAGGGCTGGCCAAGGCAACAAAGGATGCCGTAAAGGTTTTGGACGCCTTCGGTTGTGATGTAATCTTTATTGAAACTGTGGGTGTAGGGCAAAGCGAGCTGGATATTATGCATTATGCCGACACAACTCTGGTGGTGCTCACCCCGGGCGCGGGGGATCACGTGCAGATCATAAAGGCCGGCATCATGGAAATTGCCGATATATTTGTCATTAATAAGGCGGATTTAGGAGATACTGGCAAGATAGTAACCGACATTGAGCAGATGCTGGACATGGGCCGCCATAACAATGGCTGGCGTCCACCCATCATGAAAACCATCACCACGCAAGAGAAGGGCCTACCGGAATTATGGAATACCATTTTGGAATATAAAGACTACACCCATTCCAGCGGTGCACAAAGGGAAAACCGGAGAAAGAAAATCCAAAGGGAAGTAATGGAATTGCTGGAGGAAAAAATACAATCTCAGCTGCAGACCAGGCTGCAGTCCAACGGAAATATGGAAGAACTGGTGGATAAAATTCTAGCCGGAAATTCCGATCCCTATTCTGCGGCAAATAGGCTGTTGCAGAAATTTTTATCTATATAATTTATCAAAGAGGGTGTTGGACAATAATTGATATATATGCCCTAAACATTTCCGGCACCCCTTGCAGAAAGGAGATTAAAGATGTCCAGTGATAAGCTAAATGAAATTAGACAGGGTAAAGAAAAGTGGCTTGAAAAGAGATCCCAAATGAAGGACAGGAATGTTAAGTTTGAAACAGTATCTTCCCTGCCCGTTAAGGACCTTTACACCCCGGAAGACGTTTCGGATCTGGATTACATGCGGGACCTTGGGTATCCCGGCGAATATCCCTATACCCGCGGGGTACAGTCCAATATGTACCGCGGGCGCCTGTGGACAATGAGGCAATTTGCAGGGTTCGGTACGGCCAAGGAATCCAACCAGCGCTATAAATTCCTTCTGAGCCGCGGCCAAACCGGTCTAAGTGTGGCCTTTGACATGCCCACCATTATGGGATATGACAGCGACCACCCCAGGTCCCTGGGCGAGGTTGGACGGGTAGGTGTGGCCATCGACAGTCTTGCCGATATGGAAACGCTTTTTGATGGCATCCCGCTGGACCAGGTAAGCACTTCCATGACCACAAACGCACCGGCATCTATTTTATGGTGCATGTATATTGCCACGGGGGAAAAACAGGGGGTTCCCTCGGAAAAATTGAGGGGAACCATTCAAAATGACATTCTCAAGGAATATATCGCCCAAAAATCGTGGATTTTCCCCCCCGAGCCTTCCATGCGACTTATCACTGACATATTTAAATACGCCAAGGATCACGTTCCCAAATGGAATACCGTCAGCATAAGCGGATACCACATTCGTGAAGCCGGGTCCACTGCTGTACAGGAATTGGCCTTTACCCTAGCCGATGGGTTCGCCTATGTGGAAGCTGGTATCGAAGCCGGGTTGGATGTTGACGACTTTGCACCGAGGCTGTCTTTCTTCTTTAATTCACATATCGATTTCTTTGAGGAAATTGCTAAATACCGGGCTGCCCGGAGGATATGGGCCCGCCGCATGAAGGAAAAATACGGTGCCAAAAATCCCAAGTCCCTTCTCTGCCGCTTCCATACCCAGACCGCAGGATGCAGCCTCACAGCGCAGCAGCCGGAAAATAATATCGTTCGTACCGCCTTTGAAGCCCTGGCGGCGGTGCTGGGGGGAACCCAATCCCTGCACACAAACTCCATGGATGAAGTGCTGGCCCTGCCCACCGAAAAGGCTGTGCAAATAGCCTTGCGGACACAACAACTAATTGCTTATGAAACCGGTGTGCCCAATGTTATAGACCCTCTAGCGGGATCTTATTACGTTGAAGCCCTCACCGATAAAATGGAAGAAGAAGCCGAGAAATACTTTGAAGAGATTGAAAGGCGCGGGGGAGTTCTGGCCGCCATTGACCAAAATTACTTCCAGCAGGAAATTGCAGATGCCGCATACAGGTATCAAACCGAAGTGGATAAAAAGGAGAAAATCGTCGTGGGAGTAAATGAGTTTGTTCACGATGATGAAGAACTGGATATTGAACTGCTAAAAATTGATCCCGAGCTGGAGCGTGCCCAGGTGGAGCACCTTAAAAAACTACGCCAAGAGCGGGATAATAACCGCGTTAACGATACCCTTGATGCACTGAAGAAAGCTGCTGCAGGCCCCGATAACTTGATTCCCTATATTCTCGAGTGCGTCCGTTCCTACGCCACACAGGGCGAGATAGTAGATACTATGCGGGAAGTATTTGGTGAATATAAAGAGAAGCCGACATTCTAGCGGTTAGTTAGTTATTTTTGAACACCAAGGAGGTTATAAATATGGCCGGAAAAATAAGAGTATTGGTGGCCAAGCCTGGGTTGGACGGTCATGACCGGGGTGCTAGAGTTATCGCCCGCGGGCTGAGGGATGCCGGCATGGAAGTTGTCTATACCGGGCTACACCAAACCCCGGAACAGGTGGTAGAGGCGGCCATCCAGGAAGATGTGGATGTTGTTGGTTTAAGCATTCTCAGCGGTGCTCATATGACCCTTTTCCCTAAAGTGTGTGAACTTCTCAGAGAAAATGATGCCGAAGACATTAAAGTTATCGGCGGTGGAACCATTCCTGAAGAGGACGTGGAGGAATTGCTGAAGAATGGGTGGGCGGCACAGATATTCACTCCGGGCACTCCCATCGAAAAAATCGTGGAATGGATTAACAATAACGTATAGTGGAAAAGGCACTGCCCTCGGGCAGTGCCTCAGGTTGTTAACAGAGTTTAAGCCTGTTTATCCTTAGAAGCAGGCAACACACTGCACTCACTATTTGGACTTTAATTGTATGAGCTCACTTCGCTCCAGGTGTTGCCCGCTCCTAGTGGTTATGAGTTGCGTTCCCCAAAGTGTCTTTTTTAGCACCCGCAGCCTTCGGCTTTGGGTATTTCGGATCTCGATATTTCTTCCAGCGCCTGAATGGCGCTGTCCACCTCATCCGGGGTATTAAAGTAAGAAAAACTGAATCTAACCAGTTTTTTCTCCAGGGTACCCAGCGTTTTATGAGCATCCGGGGAGCAGTGAAGGCCTGCCCGGCAAGCAATATTATATTGCTTATCCAAAGCTCCTCCCACGTCCACGGAATTTTTCCCCTCCAGGGAGAAGGATACAACAGCTGCCTGTTTGTCTGCATCCCCGGGCCCGTATATCTTTAACCCCTTTATTTTTTGTGCACCTTCAATAAATCTCGCCACCAATCCCTTTTCATGCTTCCTTATTGTTTCCAACCCCGTATCCAAAAGCCACTTCAGACCCGCATTCAGCCCCGCGATTCCCACTGTATTCAGGGTACCGCTTTCATATTTTTCAGGCAACTCCTCCGGCTGGCCGGGTATCTCGGAATAGCTTCCGGTACCCCCCTCCCGCAAGGTGTCTATATTGACATTATTTCCCACCATGAGCGCACCGGTGCCCGGAGGGCCCATAAGTCCCTTATGCCCGGGAACCGCAAGCAAATTTATGTTCATTTTTTCCATATTTATGGGAAAAACCCCTGCAGTTTGGGCAGCATCCACTATAAATTTAATACCTTTACCCTTTGCCATTTTTCCAATCTCGGTAATGGGCATTAACGTACCCGCTACATTTGAGGCGTGCAATATTACAATGGCTTTGGTGTTCCCCTGCAGCGCCCCTTGCAATTTTTCCAGGTCAATGGAACCGTCCGGTTGGCATTCAACCTTTGTCACGCTTACACCCTTTTTGGAAAGTACATATAATGGCCGAGAAACGGAATTGTGTTCCATGGAGCTGGTAACCACATGATCCCCCGGTTTTAACAACCCCTTAATGGCCATGTTTAAGGAATCGGTGGCATTTAGCGTAAAGATGACCCTTTGGGGATTATTTAAATTAAATAAGTTACTGAGCAGCTCCCGGGTCTCATCAACAATTTTATGAGCTCTCACAGACATTTTATGCCCTGACCGGCCCGGATTGGCGCCTATATCCTCTAGGTATTTTAGCATGGCTTTACTTACCCCCGCCGGTTTCGGCCAGGATGTAGCCGCGTTATCAAAATAAATCACCGCAAGCACCTCCGTTAAGTTACTATTTGGCGCTGCGGCAATGTTTATTCAGGGTTATTTACTTATTAAACCACGCTGGACCATTTTAGCCTTAACGGAGGGGAAATAATCCAAATTTGTATGGGGCAGAAACTTGCTACTGACAAACTTATTCATAAATACCTCATTGGCATTTAATTCAAAATAAGTTATTCGTTCTTTAATCAGTTCCAGCTCTCCAAGCTTGTCCCCGGATATAAGCGCCAGGCGCGCCCCTTCTCCGGCACTATTTCCCAATCTAACCATACGCTCCCGGGGAAGATCGGGATACAAACCAATGGTGATTGCCGATTCCAGGTTCAAATAATGTCCAAAGGCTCCGGCGGCGTAAAAATTATCAATATCCCCCAGTGAACACCCCACACTTTCCAGCAAAAGTTCCAGGGCAGAACTTACAGCTCCCTTGGTACGCATTAAATTATTTATGTCTTTCTGGGTAACAACAATATCATGGCCTGTGGCACTTTCAGCCCCCGGAACTACGGTAAAGCTATCTCCCCGCCGGAATTTACCGGCCCGGTCCACTATGCCGGCCAAAAACATTTCCGCCAGGCAGTCAACCAATCCTGATCCGCATATACCACGGGCCCTTTGTCCCCCAATAACATTGTAGGAGACGGAACCGTTCCGGGAAATATTTACCCGATCCACGGCACCGGGTTCAGCCCTCATTCCGCAATGGGCAACACCGCCCTCCAGGGCTGGACCGGCTGCCCCGGCACAAGCAACAAGCCAATCCTTATTTCCCATTATCATCTCCCCGTTGGTGCCGATATCCACCAGCAAGGAAATTTCTTCCCTTTGATGCATTCCACTAACCAATACACCCCCGATGGCATCCCCACCCACGTAGCTGCCTATACCGGGCAGGCAACAGACCGGTGCGGCGGGATTAATATTCAAACCGGTTTCCCCCGCCGTCAAAAGCCCGGGGCTGTTTACCACCGGGGTATAAGGGGCCATACATATATTTTCAGGAGTAAGTCCCAACAATAAATGAATCATGGTGGTGTTGGCTGCAAATACCGCCGCGGCAATTTTCCGTGCAGCGCACCCGTTGCGCTTACAAAGTTCATCAATTAACCGGTTCAAAGTATCTAAAACAGCATCCCGGAGTTTTAGCACCCCCCCTCTTCCCCGGCCAAATAAATACGCGTTAAAATATCTTCACCGTAACTTACCTGGCCGTTGTAGCCGGCAGCAGTATCCACTGTTCTCCCGGTTGCCAAATCCACCAGGTAAACCACAACGGTTGTGGTCCCCACATCCACCGCCAGCCCGTACAGGGAATCACCGGTATGTCCCGCTTCCACGTCAATAACGTCCCACCCGCTGCTTGCCATTCCCACTGTAACCGTCACTTTCCAATTACCCTCTCTGATACGATAAGGAATCAACTGCATTTGCGAAAGGGGAATACTTACCCGGGACCCAAGTTCCCGCTCTAGAAACCGGCGCAACCTATCCACATCACCAAGGTTATCAGCCAGGCTAGGCTCATCCATGGACAAATGTACCTTTTTGCTCAACGGGGAAAGCTTTGTATCCACTGCCATCATATCCCTTAGGATTGTGCTACTGCTTTCTCTCAATAAAAACACCTCACTGGTCACCGCTTGTCAAACTTGATGAGTTGTAGTTTTGTGCTGCAGGCAACGGCTCTCATTTTGATTAATATATCATACTACTGCCAATAGAAAAACCTGAAGATACCGTGTCGGTATCTTCAGGTTCTGCCTTGAAAAAAACTCTCGTAGGAAGTGCACATGGGGACGGTTCTTAAAGGGTCCAATCGGAAGTTTTGGCAAGAATAAAAGGCTTAAAACCGAATAATCTCTGGTTTTGAGCCTTAATCATCAATAACGCGCAAAGACTGCC
>JAALLO010000369.1_pt1 | contig 8685 bp, 10 predicted proteins | sample 7245941 | NCBI WGS metagenome assembly JAALLO01 (sample SAMN13049198, study PRJNA578106) | oil field metagenome | isolation source: filtered produced water from oil reservoir A2 | place: USA:offshore Texas | collected 2016 | reverse complement strand
CTTTCAATAATATATGCCTGTGAGAATAGTGCAATTGTCAGGGAAACACCTGCAAGTAATTTCAGTAACGCCAGATTATACCTTGACAGGAGCCTCACGGATGCCATGAGCGGTACCAGCGAGACAAATACTATCAAAAGCAGATGATCGCCTCTGCTCAAAAAGAATCCTGCCAGGGCGATTGTTGCTCCCAGAATGAACAACATGATTCCAGCTATGCTCCACCTGTTATCATCTATAATTGACATTCCCGTAAACCAACCTGATCCATCATTCTAACATTGGATGTGAATTTATTAAGAGTTGCACAAATAAAATATTTTCGCTTTTGCTGTTTTATTTTTAGTATTGTAGTGTGCAGTTTTTAGTCTGATGGCTGTAGTTATATTGAAGAAACTGTGATAGATTAAAGAAAGAATTTATTAACTGCATGATTTCAATTTGCCGCAATCAAAAACTAGATAAGGCTACCGGTAAGAATTGGAGTAGAACAGGATTTCCTGCAGTTTGCCGAGGTGACAGAGTGGCTAATGTGACCGCCTGCAGAGCGGTTTTTCGGGAGTTCGAATCTTCCCCTCGGCATTGTTTCTATAGTTCTTACTGTTAATAATGGAGATATTATTTTCATGGTGCTCAGGATTTATAACACTTTAACAAGGCAGATGGAGGATTTCATTCCTCTGCACGACAACAAGGTCAATATCTACGTTTGTGGCCCCACTGTGTATGACCATTGCCATCTGGGGCATGCTCGCAGTTATATCTCCTTTGATGTGATCAGGCGCTATCTTGCTTACAGGGGATATGATATCAATTACATTTCGAATATAACCGATGTTGATGATAAGATCATAGACCGCGCAGGTGAAAACAGTGAAGATCCCTTTGAACTTTCAGCAAGGTTCACGCAATCCTTTATTGAGGATATGGACAGGCTCAACGTAAAACAGCCCGACGTGCAACCAAAGGTGACCGAGCATATCCCTGATATCATCGAAACGATAAAAGTCTTGATCGACCGGGGTTTTGCCTATCCTACCCGGGAAGGTAATGTCTACTATGACCTGACAAAATCCCTGGACAGTGTCGGGATACTGAGTCACCAGACCGTCGAGGGTCTCATGGAGGGTTCGGGAAGCCGTGTGGAGGTGGAAAAGGACAAGAACTACAGACTTGACTTTGTGCTCTGGAAATCCTCTCCGGAAAATGAGCCCGGCTGGGACAGTCCCTGGGGCAGGGGCCGTCCGGGCTGGCATATCGAATGTTCGGTCATGTCCATGAAATATGGTTCAGATCAACTGGATATTCATGGCGGAGGTGCCGATCTGATCTTCCCTCATCATGAAGCGGAGATTTTGCAGTCCGAAGGCTATACGGGTTTGCATCCCTTCAGTAAATACTGGATGCATAACGGTTTTCTTACTATTGATCAGGAAAAGATGTCAAAGTCTCTGGGCAACTTCTTCACCATCAAACAGGTGCTGGAGGAGTTCCCACCTGAGGTTGTCAGGTTCTTTATTCTGCACACTCACTATCGTAATACTATCGATTTCAGTGAGAAACACCTTGAGGAAGCTGGTAGGGCCCATGAGAGGATAAAAAATGCGATCATCAATGTGAAGTATGCACTGGAAGATGCATCTGATGAAGGTGATGATTTCGGTCTTCCGGAAGAGGTGGAAAGGGCCAGAGACTCATTTATCAACTCGATGGATGAGGACTTCAATACAAGGGAAGCCCTTGCGGATCTCTTTGTATTCGCACGTAAGGTCAATGCTATAATATCCGAAAACAATCCCGGTCGGGAATCTCTCAATGAAGTATTTGCTTTTTTCAAAGATGTGGATGAAGTACTGGGAGTGTTCTGCAAGGAGCTTGAAGGACCTGATGAAACAGCCGGCGGACTTTCTGATGAGGATATCGAGTACATGATAAAACAGCGTGAGGAAGCACGGCAGGAAAAGGATTGGGCAAGGGCCGATTCCATCCGCGATGAACTTAAGGAAAAAAGCATTGTAATTGAAGACGGAAAGGATGGTGTCAGATGGAGGCGGGCATAACTCTGCCTGTTTTTCTTGATAAAAAACAGTAAATCTTATCGGCTTTTGGATTTGGTGATAATATGGCCCGGATATATCAGGTTGATTCTTTTACGGACAGAGCTTTTTCAGGAAATCCCGCAGGGGTATGCATCCTTGAATCTGCCGCAGATGAAAAATGGATGCAGAATGTAGCCCGGGAGATGGCTGTCTCAGAGACTTCCTTCCTGTATCCTGAAAACGGAGGGTATCATTTACGCTGGTTCGCACCTGATGCGGAAGTCGATCTCTGCGGACACGGCACACTGGCAAGTGCTCACATATTATGGGAAAAGGGCTATCTCGAAAAGGATGAGACTGCCAGGTTCTTTACAAAAAGCGGTCTGCTCACAGCACGACTCAAGGGTGAATGGGTCGAGCTTGATTTTCCGGTACTTCCGGAAGATAGCCTGGATGCACCTGAAGGACTTATAGAATCGCTGGGTGTTGACGTAAAATATCTTGGTTTGAATGACTTCGATTACATAGTCGAAGTTGAATCCGAAGAAGAACTAAGATCAATGGAACCGGATCTACCCATGCTTGCAAAGGTCACAACCAGAGGTGTGATAGTTACTTCACTTTGCGAATCGGAAGAATATGATTTCGTATCCCGGCTCTTTGCTCCGGCAATAGGTATACCGGAGGACCCGGTCACAGGTTCAGCTCACTGCTGCCTTGGACCTTACTGGATGAAAAAGCTCGGGAAAGACACCTTTAATGCGTACCAGGCATCTGCCAGAGGAGGGTCCCTGAAAGTGAAGGTTGAAGGGGACCGTGTCATTCTTTCGGGACAGGCAGTGACCGTGCTTGAAGGAAATATATTCGGTTGAGTATAGTGACAAAACCTGAATATTTGGATCTGTAGAAATCCTGTTATTGCAATTTTTAAGTCGGCATTTTTGATTACTGAAATTGTCCCGGAGGGTTCTGGCGAAGCCGGTGTTTTCCCACAAGATTACCGAAAAGAATCCGCAAACTGCTTTCTTGATTTCTTTTTCCGCAGGATTTCTGTATATTCCTTATAGACTGTCGAAACTAATTCAATTGTCTTCATTACTGCAGCGAAGGAATACGCCGCCTCCGGCGGATGGTCGTGTTGTTCTTTGTTTGTAAGGTTTTTACGAAGCTGATTTTTCATATCCTGCTCTCATCTATGATTAATAACGTAGCAATAAATATATGTATGTATGCACAAATATGCATATATTATGATCGAAGACAAAGCCAGATTCTTCAAAGCTCTGGGAGATCCGACAAGGCTTACCATCGTAGGATGTCTTTTGAAGCAGGACCACTGTGCCTGCGATTTTTCAAAGATTGCCGGAAGGGACCAGACAACTGTCTCCCGGCATCTGAAGGTACTTGTCGAGGCCGGGATTCTCCGGTATGAGAAAGACGGAAGATATGTAATTTACAGTATCAGGGATGATAGGATGAAAGATACTCTTGAGAAATGCGGTGTTGAAAAAGTGGATTCATGCTGTCCGGGCAGTGAGATGGATGCAGGTACAAAAAAGGATGTCGTGAAGAAGAATTACGGGAAAATAGCATTGGGACTTGTACAGGGCTGCGAATGCTGCGGAGATCTTACAAATGAGCAGGTGTCAGCTTCAATTGGCTATTCGCAGCAGGACACAGAATCATTCTCTGAAGCAAACCTTGGGCTCGGATGCGGGAATCCCACGGCACTTGGCGAGATCAAAGAAGGCGATATTGTCCTTGATCTTGGTTCGGGCGCGGGCTTTGACAGTTTCCTGGCTGCGAGAAAGGCGGCCAATACCGGAAAGGTCATCGGTGTGGATATGACAGAGGATATGATTTCAAGGGCCCGGAAAAATGCAGAACAATATGGTTTTGATAACGTGGAATTCAGAAAAGGGGACATCGAAGACCTACCTGTTGAAACAGGTTCTGTTGATGTGATCATAAGTAACTGCGTCATCAACCTCGCACCGGACAAATCCCAGGTTTTCAGAGAGGCATATCGTGTTCTCAGGGAGAACGGCAGAATGTATATATCCGATATTGTTCTCCTGAAAGAGCTGACTGCTGAAGAAAGAAATGACGAAGAACTCATATGCTCATGTGTGGGTGGTGCATTGATGAAAGAGGACTATCTCGATCTGATAAAAGAGGCAGGTTTTGAGATAACTATCATCGATGAGGATAGGGATATCAGCAAGAGGCAGTACTCAGGATATCCGCTGGAAAGCATTAAACTTGAATTGAGAAAAAAATAAAGTTCAAAGGATGGATGATCGTGTCAGATAATTGTTGCTGCCCGGAATCCGGGGGAAGTGCACCAATGATCATTCCTATGGTATGTGGTGATTCTGGTGGAAGTGATCAGGACAGGTCAGATGAGGTCATCCTGTGTCCTGTTTGCCAGAAGGAAGGAAATCTTGTTAAGAATGTCACAGTGCGGCACCTTGTTAAAAAGGAGCTGGCAGGAAAGGCTGGCCAGTGTGACTACCGGATCTGTATGAATGAAAAGTGTGATGTTGCTTACTACAGTGAGGATTTGAGCATCATTTTTGAAAAAGAGGATCTTAAGGTACCTCTATGGTACAAGGAGGATGCAAGTCCCAGATACGCCTGTTACTGCAGCAGGATCACAGAAGAGGATGTTATCAGGGCAGTAAGGGAGCAAAATCTCACAGAAATGAATGCGATCAGGAAACACTACGATCCGGAAGCAAAGTGTCAGTGCAATGTTAAAAATCCAACTGGTAAATGCTGCACAAATACTTTCAAAAACTTCATAAAAAAAAGCATTGGCTGGCAGATCAAATAAGAAATAAGGCTCAAAAAGGAGTTCCGGGTTCAATCGATATCAGTCTTGGATATCTGTTTCAGTCTTCCGACACCGTCTATCTCTTCAATTACGTCCGCAACAGCCGGAGGTACCAGGTTTTTCCAGTCCTCGTTGGCAATCATCCTTCTGCGTATCTCCCTTCCTGAATATCCGTTATTACGGTGGTACATCGGAGGCTGTCGTACCTCAATACCCACTTCTCTGAACAACTGGATAACAAGAGGGTTGTTTGAATAAACTATATCAAAAGGTGGTGTCATGGAAACAATGTGTGAGACCCATACTGCATTTCTCTGAAGGTCCTCGATGGGTATTGCATAATGGGTGGTATCCGCATCCTCAAGGGCGTGCCTGATCATCATCACACGCTCGCCTGCAGTAAAAGGGTTCCTTGGCTCATGGCTCTTCTGAGCGCTACCGATGCCTATTACAAGTTCATCCACGTCCCGGGCAATACTGTTTATGATCGAGTAGTGCCCGAGATGGAATGGTTGAAAGCGTCCGATGTAGAACGCTCTTCTCATATGCATACGTGATAACCATCAGTGAATGCCACATTCATCGAATGTGAACTTCTCACACACTTCCATGTAGTGTTCTGAGTTGTTATCGTGTTTCATTTTTGCAAGTTTCTTGACAAGGTCTATTCCTGGCTTCGGATCTTCCATTATCTCTACTTTATCCTTGACAAGCTCGAATATCTCTTTGCCCACATCGGTGCGTATAAAAACAGAGTTCCATCCGTCGGGAGCACCTACTGATCCCAGAGATATATCCGCTGACACTGAAGTGTAGTCACAACAGTGGTGGCATGGATTCCTTGCATGGTGAGCGACTTCAGGGATCTTTACACTGTGTGCTTCACCGTCTTTGGTGTAGTTCCAGAATTTACCCTTGCCGAAGTCCATCTTAACGACATCATCAAGATTCAGTCCCATGATCTCAGGAACGATCTTCTCGGTCATAACGTCATGGTAGAAACTTTCCATACACAGCAGACCAAGAATCACGACTATCTTGTCGCTTGCATTCTCTACAATAAGGCGTGCTCCGTGTGCCTGGCATGGTACACCGATAACACCGATCTTATCGTATTTCTCAAAAGGTTCTTTCAGGGCTGATAGGACTGAGTCATAGGTGTACTTGGTACCGGTTGTCCTGTCAACGTCTTCCGGTTTTGTCATGAGAATAAGCTCGGTACCCCATTTATCATCTTTGGCGATACCAACAATACAGTCTACAGTTCCGGTCTCAAGTAAGGCCTTTGCCAGTATGGATGTTACACCACCGTCCTGACCTTCTATCTTACTCTTTGCTCCGAAGAACTCTTTAACGTTTTCAAATTCGTCTTCCACATATCCGTCAATTACGGGGCAAAGTCTTCCGCATGTGAGACATCCTTCACATACATCGGGTGCTGCTCCTTTGACGTATAATTCTAAATTATCAGGGTCACGGACTTCTGCATGCTTGTTCATGGTGATAGCACCGGCAGGGCATGTAGATACACATGCCCCGCAAGCAGTACAGACGTCGTGTTCAATGACCTCTAATATTTTTGGATGGGCCATTAATTGCCTCCGACGTTCATTTTTTTGTTTTATCCGATTATTTCTTTACCGATGAGCTTGATTGCCTTCTCTTTGTTTGGACCGATCGGGGATCCTGCGACAATCTGTGTTACACCGATGTCAAGCAGGTCGTTGATCCTTGCCTTACAGTCGTCTGGTGTTCCGCAGATTGAGAATGCGTCCATCATGTCATCTGTGACCATACCGCCCATAAGTGCACCGAAGTCACCCTTTGCGATTGCTCCGCCGATATCAGCCTTTGCTGATGGGTCGATGCCGTGGCGCTCAAGTACCATGTCAGGTGAACCTGCAACGATAAATGCAACTACGACCTGTGCTGCACTCTTTGCCTTTGCAGCATCCTTGTCGATTGAGAAGCATGCGTATGCTGCAACGTCAACTTCCTTGGGGTCGCGTCCTGCCTTCTTTGCGCCTGCTGCGATCTTATCTACAGCTACCTCGAAGTCCTTTGGGTGTGATGCGTTGATCAGTACACCGTCTGATACCTCTCCTGCAAGCTCGAGCATCTTCGGACCCTGTGCACCCATGTAGATAGGTACATCGCCGGTCTTGAATGCCATCTTAGCACCGCCGAACTTGACCATGTCGCCATCCTGGGTTACTTTCTCTCCTGCGAGGAAGCCACGGATTGCCTGAATGCTTTCCTTTGTTGTTGTGAGTGGCTTGTCCCATGAGATGCCCATTGCATCAAAGGTTGCCTTGTCTCCGGGACCAAGACCGAGAATTGCACGGCCGCCTGAGATCTCGTTAACGGAGCCGATGCTTGATGCGGTCACAGCTGCGTTCCTTGTGTATGGGTTTGTTACACCTGTTCCGAGCTTGATACTGTTTGTGTTCATTGCAAGCACGGTTAAGGTTGAATATACATCACGGTTGTTGTAGTGGTCTGTGATCCATACGTTGTCAAAGCCCTGCTGTTCAGCAAGTTTTGCATAGTGAGCTATTTTTAAAACCGGGTCGCTTGGTACAAATTCAATTCCAAATGTCATTTGAATCCTCCTCTAAAAGTGTGTTCCTATTCAGGTATCTGTATATATTTAAAACTTTGTTGGTTTGATTCGACAGGAAAAGAGGTTATATCTGTCAGATACGGGGGAAGTATACAGAATATTTATTTTTTTTAAGTATCCTGTGTACTTTTCCGCTCTTGGTGAACATCTGTGATGAATAGGTTTTTATATGATGATCAGCGGGCGCACAGGACCTGTTTGAATTACGCATTCCACCGTTACAGCTATATTGCTGAACTGTCAGATGAGTAACTAGTAAAGGTAAATGTGGAGGTGGATCCCCGAAAATTTGCGGATCAGGGATATTGTCAATAGCAGAGAATTTCATAATCAGGTCTGTTCTGGAAAAAAGTCGTTCTATTCAAGTTAAATCAACAACAAAGTGATTTCAATGAAATGTTATGAATGCGCAAAAAATGGAAAAGATAGCGACACCGTGGCTATATGTATCGTATGCGGGAGAGGAGTGTGTAAGGATCATCTGGTCAGGGAAGACACTCCTGTGTGGGAAGGAGAGTACAGTATAAAACTTAAGTGCGGCATGGGAGTCGAGTGCAAATATGAGGATGTACAGCACTCAAAGAAAGTACTATGTATGCCCTGCCATGAAGCTCTGAAGGAGAACTACTAGGTGATACCATGATGAAATGCTATGATTGTATGGAAGACGAAAAAGAAACTGAAGCAGCATGTGTGTGTATAGTTTGCGGTAAGGGTCTTTGCGTAGACCATTCAAATGAATTTGAGCTACCGGTATCCGTAGGAAAGCCTCCTCATGTTGAAAGGCTTCCAAAGGGACTTCCGAGGCTCATGTGTCGGTATTGCTTGGATCAGACCATGGTAGACGGATTTGACTGATTATTAGATTTTTAGATATTTAGATTTAAAGGAGATGGAATTATGTGTGGAGAAAATAGAGGAAAAGGATGCGGACACGAAGAGATACTCGATGACATGTCAGATAAACTGGGTTTCACACCTCAGATCCTGGAAACACTCGGTGAGCTTGAGCCGGAGTTTTTGAAGAAGTACAATATGTGTAACAACAAGATCCTCGAGGATGGGGTACTTCCGGCCAAAACAAAGATACTCATGGCACTTGCCGTTGTTGCATCCAAGCAGTGTGAGCGCTGTGTCATGTCGCAGATGAAGAGTGCTCTGAAGAATGGCGCAACAAAGGACGAGAT
>JAALLO010000363.1_pt1 | contig 8938 bp, 6 predicted proteins | sample 7245941 | NCBI WGS metagenome assembly JAALLO01 (sample SAMN13049198, study PRJNA578106) | oil field metagenome | isolation source: filtered produced water from oil reservoir A2 | place: USA:offshore Texas | collected 2016 | reverse complement strand
TATACAATGTAAAGTTCAATATATAATAAACAACAAAATATTTTTTGGAAAAGAACCAAAAAATATAGAAAAAATCCTAACGACCTTACCAAGAAAGATAAAATCAAACTCAATGAAAGGAAACATCCCGAACCGGGTTCAAGGATGAATATTTCAAAAACTATTATATGAAATTCACGTACTCGAGGTAAATCACATATTGTTGCTGTATCAGCTGTAGTGGGAAAATTGTTGAGAATAATATATTCACTAGTAAAGAACAAAGAAAAATATAATCCTAATTATCATTACAAATTACAAAATCAAGAATTGAGAGTTCATAGCAATTATACAGCAAAAATATTAAAAAGAAAAAATATCGAATTATGATCTAACCGAACTTTTTCAAGAACATCTAATATGATCTAATTCGTTGATAGATGGTGGAAATAGGGTGTATAATAAAACTGAAAGATTGTTCAACAAAGCAATAAATAGCTTACAGATAAGGAGGAAGCACAATGATAGATCCACGGTATCTTGAGGTTCTGCGCAAAATATACAACCGACTGAATAACACCAATGTGAACTGGGTAGTTACAGGAAGCCTCGGCTTTGCGCTTCAAGGTGTGCCCGTAGAGCCCAATGACATTGACATCCAGACTGATCAACGAGGGGCCTATGAGATTGAGCGACATTTTTCTGATTTCGTAACCAAAAAAGTTAGGTTCTCTTCTGCGGAGAGGATTCGCTCGCACTTTGGCGAATTGATGATTGACGGAATAAAGGTAGAGATCATGGGAGACATTCAAAAGAGGCTTGAAGATGGGAATTGGGAGAGCCCCGTGGATTTGGAGCGTCATAAGCGGATTATAGAGGTTGAAGGAATGCAAGTAGTGGTACTCTCTCTGGAGTATGAATATCAAGCATATCTGAAGTTGGGTAGGATAGAGAAAGCAGGGATGTTGAGGAAATGGTTAAAAGGTAAAGATGAATTTTCGGGCAGCACATCGTCTAACAGTTGATAAAAGGTGCCGTGATAGAACCAATTTTATTAAAAAGTTCCCCGTTAAGTTGGGGAACTTTTTGAGAGGTTACTTTAAAGTTGTAATCTTATATTTGATCCAGCACTGAACTATGACTATCAGATCTAACGTATATCCCGGTAGTTGAAATGGTCGTATGTCCAAGTATGTATCGAACTTCTTCCAAATTTTTCCCTGAGTTTAAAAGCCTTTTTGCGCATGTGTGCCTTAAAGCATGGGGTGTTGCGTTAATGTAATTTATATTGTTATAACCGTTTATCCTTAATTGATCAATCTTTTTGTTGGCTTTTATAACGTAATCTTGAAATCTTCTCTCCATAGTTCTAGAAGTTATTGGAACATCGTTGTCATTTGAAAATATGTATTTTTTACCGTTTGCAAAGGTTACTAATTGTTCTGCGTATTGTTTTGAAATCTTTAGATATCTTACTCTGTTTCCTTTCCCATTTATAACAAGCTCGGCATGATCATCGTAAAAAATAATATGTTCTTTTTCTAACGATAAGGCTTCTGAAATTCTTAAACCCGTTTTTAATAATAATGAATAAAAAGTTTTGTCAAATTTATCTTCAATAACGGAGAAAAAAACTTTGATTTGACTTTCTGTCAAGCCTTTAGGAACGTCACTCGGGATCTTTGCGTTTGCATCCTTCCAATATTTTTTACCAGATATTTCGCCATTTTCGTATAGGTAGTTCAAAAAGGATTTTAAAACAACTATCCTAAGTTTTATGGTTCTTTGAGATAGATTTGAGATCTCTTCAAGATATTTAAGAAAGCATCCTCGGGTAAGACCATAGATTTGAACAAATTTTTTATAATTATTCAATATTTTTTTGTATTCATATATGGTTGAGTCTGCCCTTCGCTTGACGAATTTCAGATATGATAAAAATTCTGAGATATATCCTTCGATTTTGTCTTTATCTTTTATAGAGTCTGATGTATTATCTATATCCATCATAGTTTTTTCCCCCAACAAGGTGTGAAACGCTAAACAACATGTTCTATGATACTATCAACGGTATTTTTAATTAAATTGAGCTTTGCTTTTGATTTTTCTTTTTCTTTATCGTTTGAATATATGTATATTTTTAGTTTTGGTTCTGTTCCGGAAGGCCTAATTGCATACCATGAACCATCGCTAAACCAGAATCTTAAAACATCAGATGAAGGTATATCGGTTATATCGCTAATTTCACCTGTTGTTAAATTGTATATTTTTCTTTTTAAATAATCCGCGTATTGTTCAAGTTTGAGATCCCCCATTTCTTTGGGGAAGTTGTTTCTAAACTTTTCCATTATTCGCTTGATCCTTTCTTGGCCTTCAACTCCTTCAAGCACAAGAGAATAATTGTTTTCCAACTCGTAACCAAATTCCTGATAAATATCTTCTAGTACGTCAAGTAAATTCTTATTTTTTTTAGAGTAGTATCCAACCATCTCTGATATAAGCATAGAAGCAATAGTTCCATCCTTATCTCTCACAAAGGTGCCGTATATATAACCAATACTTTCTTCGAAACCAAAGAGAAACTTACTCTTACCTTCTTTTTCTAATTCGTTTTCTTTCCCACAAATATTTTTAAATCCAGTAAGCGTTTCAAGAACGGATACACCATATTTTTTTGCAATTCTTTTTGTGAGATCTCCTGTAACTATTGATTTTATGATAACAGAGTTATCTTCTAAACTTCCTTTTTCACTTTTACTTTCCAGTATATAATTAACCAAAAGAGCTCCAACTTGGTTACCGTTTAACATTTTGTAATTGTTGTCATCTAAAATTTCTAAAGCGGTTCTATCGCCATCGGGATCATTTGCTAAAAGTAATTGGGCATTTTTTTCATAACCTAATTTCTTTGCCTCTTCAAAGGCTTCTTCGTATTCTGGATTTGGATTGGCAACACTTTTGAAATCCGGATCAGGTAGTTCTTGTTCCTTAACTATGAAGACATTTTTAAAACCTCTATCCTTAAGTACCCTTTTGACAAAATTATTTGATGTTCCATTCAAAGGTGTGTAAACTATTTTTATATTTTTATCTACCTCTTCATCCCTTAACGTCAAATCTTCGACTCTTTGAATGTATTCCTCATCGACTTCTTTTGAAATGTATTGAAGTAAATTCTTGTTTATTGCCTCTTCTTCGCTTATTTTTTTTATTTTACTAAAATCGTATCCTATCTTTTCAATCTTTTCTACTATTCCATTGGCAACATCATCTAATATTTGAGACCCTTGGTCCCAATAAACTTTGTAACCGTTGTAATCTTTCGGATTGTGACTAGCGGTAACGACTATTCCAGCAGTAGTTTTCAAATATCTGACAGCAAAGGATAAAACGGGCGTGGGCCTGATATCGTTAAATAAATAAGCTTTTATACCATTTGCCGCAAGGATTAATGCAGATTCTTTTGCAAATTCCTTTGAAAAGCGGCGTACATCGTAGGCTATTACAACGCCCATCTTCATCCTTTTTTCACCGAAGTCTGTTATATAATCAGCAAGGGCTTGAGATGCTCTACCTACAGTGTATATATTCATCATATTCGAACCTATACCCAGTTTTCCTCTCAATCCAGCTGTTCCAAATTCGAGATCTTTGTAGAATCTTTCTTTTATCTCTTCAGGATTGTTTTCAATACTTTTTAATTCTTCTTTTGCTTTTTCATCTATATATGGACTATTTAACCATTCATAGTAGATTTTTTTGTAATCTCTCAAAGTTTGTTGCCTCCTTAGTTGTATGCTTTTTACTGTTTTTGGAAACACTAAAACATGCTTTAAACAAAATTTCTCGGACTCAAATATTTCAAAAATACCTACATCAATGTAAGTTATATCTAACCCTTCTTTAGCGCCCCTTTGCCCCGCTGCCCGCCCATAAGGATAAAGGAGTATGGCTCAGCCTAGCAACCCACCCAGAAGGATAAAGGAGTATGGCTTAGCCCTGTAGCTTGCCCACAATGAATTATTATTTTTATAAATCTTTAAAAGCATCGTAGATATTGTTGCATGCATCTTTTAAAATAGATATAGGGCATCCAATATTCATTCTAAAAAAGCCTTTACCTTCTTCTCCAAAGATGCTACCTTCTTCTAAACCAACTTTTGCTTTGTTTACGAGTATATCTTTGACTTTTTGTTCATCTCCATATGCCCTAAAGTCTAACCACATTAAATATGTCCCCTCTGGTTTTTGTAATTTTACTTTAGGTAGTTTTTCATTGAAGAAATCGTACACGTAATCAATATTACTCATTAAGTAACTTAGTAAATCATTAAGCCAATCTTTACCTCTTTCGTAAGCAACTTTAGCTGCAACCATTCCAAAGATATTTAAATTATCGCTTGTAAGGCTCTCGATTACATTTTTGTATTCTATTCGTAATTGTTCATTTGGAATAACAACAAACGAGGCTTTTAAGCCAGCCAAATTGAATGTCTTACTTGGGGCATAAAAAGTTAAAGAAGACCCTTTTATATCTTGTGAGATTGAAAATATTGGAATATGTTTGTTGGGAGAAAATACCAGATCTGAATGTATTTCGTCCGATAACAAGATAACGTTATGTTTAACACATAATTGAACTAGCTTTTCTAATTCTTCTCTTTTCCAAACTCTTCCAACCGGGTTGTGTGGATTACATAAGATCAATAATTTCGTTCTTTTGAGTGATAATTTCTTTTCTAAATCATCAAAGTCCATGCTATAATTTCTGTTTTCAAATTTTAGAGAATTTTTTATTATCATCCGTCCGTTGGATTTGATGATATTATAAAAAGGATAATACACAGGTGTTTGAATTACAACGTTGTCTCCTGGTTTGGAGTAGGCAAGTATCGCTACTTTTAAAGCGTCAACCACACCGTCAGTAGTCACTATCCACTCTTTTTTTACCTCACTACCATGCCTGGTTTCGATCCAATTTATAAAAGAGTCAAAATAATAATCGTCTAACATTGGATATCCAAATATCCCATGTTCTGCTCGTTTTTTTAAAGCTTCAATTACGTCAGGTGGAGATTTAAAATCCATATCCGCTACCCACATTGGAATAACATCGTCTCTACCATAAAGTTTTTTTACACCGTTCCATTTTACTGATTCTGTTGGTTTTCTGTCCACAATTTCGTCAAAATTGTATTTCAAGATTATAAATCTCCCTTTTTATTGTTAGCTGCTCTAAAAACATTTCTCATTAGAATAGCTGTTGTGACACTTCCAACTCCACCGGGTACAGGTGTTAATTGGCAAATTTCTGAGACATCTTTATCTACATCACCTACTATCTTTCCATCCACTACATTAATACCCACATCAATAACAATCATTCCTTCTTTTACAAAACTTCTATCAACGAAATTAGCCTTTCCTATTGCAGCAACCAAGATGTCCGCTTCTTTGGATATCTCTTTTAAATTCTTAGTTTTTGTATGTGTGACCGTGACAGTGGCATCTCTTCCGTGTCTTTGGAGCATCATTGCAGCGGGTTTTCCTACCGTTGTACTTCTCCCAAGGATAACGATATTCTTTCCTTTAACGTCAGTTGTATCTTCTATTATTTTCACTACCGCTTCAGCCGTACAAGGCACAAATAATTCTTTTTCGTAGAACATAGAACCAATGTTGTGCAAACTTACCCCTTCAACATCTTTTTCGGGATTGATATGTTTTGCTATATCTAGTTCAGTGTATCCTTTTTTTAAAGGTCTTGCAACAAAGATAGCATCTGTATCATCGTCTTCGTTATATTTCCTTAGATCATTAATCAAATCACTACTTTCAACGATTTCTAAGTTGATTCCATATTTTTTTGCATTTCTTTTTTGAGAATTAAGATAAGATTTGGTAGATTCGTCAGGTTCAACAACTAAACTTACTAGTTTGGGTTCATAAAGAACTTTTTCTTTAAGTGATGATACTTCTACCTTTATCTCATCAATAATTTTTTTTACTTCAATTAACATGATGTGATACCCCCTAAAAGCAATGATATAGCTCTTTGTGTGAAATGAAGCTAAATAAGTATCTTTCTATTAGTTTTTTTATGACAATCCGGAAATGTTTCCTTCCTTGTCTATGTCCATATTGACGGCATTTGGGATCTTTGAAAGTCCAGGCATTCTCAATATATCCCCGGCCAATGCCACAATGAAACCAGCACCCGCAGAAAGTTCAAAATCGCGTATTGTGAATGTATAATCTTTTGGAAATCCAAGTTTTTTAGGATCGTCGGATATGGAAGACTGGGTTTTTGCTACAATTACAGGGAGATTTTCGTATCCGTATTTTTTCAAAAATTTCATTGTTGATAAGGCCTGTGAAGAATATTCAACCTTAGCGGCGCGATAAATATTTTTTGCTAACTTATCTATTTTAACTTCTAAAGGATCTTCAAAATTGTATATACTTTTCAATTCGGATTGCTGTTCACTAGCTTTTACAACTTTTTCAGCTAAGTCTATAGCACCTTCTGAACCTTTCTCAAACCCTTCGTTGACACTTACCTCTACGCCTAATTTATCACAATAATTTTTTACCATATTGATTTCGTCATCTGTATCTGAGTAAAATTTATTTAAAGAGACAACCACAGGAATATTATATTTTTTAAGGTTTTCAACATGAACCTGCAAGTTGGGCAACCCTTTTTCTAAACTTTCAAGGTTGGGTGTATTCAACTCTTTTTTGTCTTGTCCCCCATGGTATTTTAAAGCCCTTATTGTAGCTACCAAAACCGTTGCTGATGGTTTTAACCCAAAAGTCGGAGAAACAAAATCATAGAATTTTTCTCCTCCTAAATCAGAACCAAAACCAGTTTCGGTTACAACGAAATCAGAAAGTTTCAAAGCAAGTTTAGTTGCTAAAATAGAATTGGTACCATGAGCTATATTTGCAAATGGTCCACCATGAACGAAGGCAGGTGTATTTTCTATTGTTTGAACTAAGTTAGGATTAATTGCATCTTTTAACAATACAGAAAGAGCACCTGTAATTTCTAAATCTTTTACAGTCACTGGCTCTCTCTTTTTATTTCGTGCAACTACTATATTAGATAATTTTTTCTTTAAATCTTCAAGATTTTCTGCCAAACATAATATTGCCATTATTTCTGAAGCAGCGGTGATTATAAAACCGTCTTGTCTAGGATAACCGTTTTTCTTTCCACCCAAGGCAACTATTATTTCTCTCAAGGCCCTATCGTTCATGTCCATAGTGCGAGGCCAAGAGACTTCGGTTGAATCTATGTCACATTTGTTGTACTTTATATAATCGTCTAAAACTGCAGACACCAAGTTATGCGCTGAGGAAATAGCATGAATGTCTCCTGTAAAATGTAAGTTTATGTCTTCCATAGGGAGGACTTGAGAATACCCTCCTCCTGCTGCTCCACCTTTTATACCCATTACCGGACCCAAAGAAGGTTCTCTTAGTGTTACTATCGATCTTTTGTGGATTTTGTTTAAAGCCATGGATAGAGAGATACTTGTTGTAGTTTTTCCTTCACCGGCAGGAGTTGGAGTAATAGCTGTAACCATTATTAAATTACCGTCATTTTTGAAGTTAAGCTCGTTCAAATATTTGTGGGAAACTTTGGCGATATTTTTACCGTAAAGGTTGTAGTACTCCTCTGGAATATCCAGCTCGTTGGCTATTAAATCAATTTTTTTGAGTTTTGCAGATCTTGCAATTTCAATATCAGAAAGCATTGAAAAACTCCTCCTTTTTATTTTTTTGAAATTAAAACTATTGAGCTCCTTGAATGTACTGTGTAGTAATTATCTTGAATTATAGAAGGTTCTAAGAGAAAATCTTTGGGTGATTCTTGGGATGTATCTACTACCCTATACCATTTTTTCCCATTCGGTAATTTTGGAATTTCAAATTGCAAATCTTTTATAAAAGAATTTAAAACCACATATATATCATTGTCTCTTTCTTTACATCCTTGAATATAGTCTTCGCCGCTTATCATGAAAGCAAGACTGTGAGAATAATATCCGAAATCGGGTTTAAAAGGCTTAACTCCATGCCAAGTTATGTCTGCTATTCCATCACCACTTAGATCTCTTCCTGTGAAAAATCGGTCTCTTCTTAAAGCACAATGACTTTTTCTAAAGTTGATCATATTTTTTGTGAAATTAAAAATATCATTGAATTTTAATTTTCTGCTCCAATCAACCCATGAAATGTGATTATCTTGACAGTAAGCATTGTTGTTACCAAATTGAGTTCTACAGAATTCATCACCCATTAAAATCATTGGTAACCCTTGTGATACCATTAATATTGTGATGAAATTTTTAATTTGTTGTTTTCTGAGTCTTATTATATTTTCGTCGTTAGTATCTCCTTCAACCCCGTAATTGAAACTATAATTAGCGTTGGTTCCGTCACGATTATTTTCCCCATTAGCTTCATTATGTTTATTGTTATAGGAAACTAAATCCCACATGGTAAATCCATCGTGAGAAGTAATAAAATTGACGCTATGGTAAGGCTTTCTACCTCTTTTTTCAAAAAGATCTGGACTTCCAGCTATTCTTGTTGCTAAATCTGAAACTACACCATTATCGCCTCTCACAAATCTTCTTACCGTGTCTCTGAACTTTCCATTCCATTCTGCCCATCCCGTAGGAAAATCACCAACGTAGTATCCTCCAGCGGCATCCCAACCTTCCGCTATGAGTTTAGTTCCTGCCAAGATAGGATCATCAGCAATGTCTTTTAACAGAGACAGATCGCCAATCCAATTTCCTTTTGAATCTCTCCCTAAAATGGAAGCGAGATCGAACCGGAAACCATCTACATGCATTTCGGAAACCCAATACCTCAAGCTATCCAAAATCATTTGTTTCACCACGTAATGGCTTGAATTAATAGTGTTTCCAGTTCCTGAAAAATT
>JAALLO010000359.1_pt1 | contig 8982 bp, 15 predicted proteins | sample 7245941 | NCBI WGS metagenome assembly JAALLO01 (sample SAMN13049198, study PRJNA578106) | oil field metagenome | isolation source: filtered produced water from oil reservoir A2 | place: USA:offshore Texas | collected 2016 | reverse complement strand
CTAGTCTATTTATAATTATAATTACTTTTATTTGTCTGTTTTTATTTGATTTTTGTCTTATTTTTGTTGTTATTTTGTCTGATATATATTCAAAATGGTATACATGTGTCATCTCTGGTACTGGATGTTTTTTTAAATATGGATGTATTTAGTATCGATGTATTTAGTATTGATTTATCATGTATCGATGTTGTTGTTAGTCGGCTCGCTTCGCTCGGCCATACCTGTAGATTCTTTATAGAATCTTGTATTAGGTTTTTTATTGATATGTAACCTTGCAGGATACAGTATCTTTTTAGGTTTTCTTTTATTTACACTAATATGATTAGTGTTTTTAATGTTATTGTTTTTATTGGTTTTATCATTATTGATGATTTTATCATTATTGATGTATAGGCTCGCTTCGCTCGCCTGTATATTTTGTGTATTAACTTTAATGTATTGTTCCTTAAGATGAGTCAGTTGTGTTTGTACACCGTTTGATTTATCCTTCATTTTTGTGTGCCTCCTTTGTGAGTTGTTTCAGAGTTTGTTTTGCATATTGATCGGCTGAATTGTATTCTCTGTTAATATATTTCAGAACTACTCTGTCTTTAATAAGCCCGTATACCTTTACAGCTTTCCTCAATTCTTTTTTAAGTCTTTCATTTGTACTGTCCTCTCTTAGAGTCCATACACCCGTTATTAGTTTTACGCTTAACAGATTGTCAGTGTTGATTACACCCAATTCGTTTGGTTTCTTGTTCAGGAAATACTTCATAGCCGCATTAATACCTTTCATCTCTATAGGTGTAATATCTTTACCTATATCAGTTTTAAAGTTCTTCACTTCAGACCTGCCATTACAGGTAATGACGAGTGAGAAACTCCCACCCGTCTTATTAACAGCTCCATCAACATCTATGGATATCATTTAGTACCTCTGTATTTAAAGTTTACCAATTCAATTATTTCATCATCGCTCAGATCCAATCTTATTATTCTAACTATATCATCATCTATTACAGCTTTCTTAGTTTTAGATTCGTTCGACATGATATCCATAATATCATGTTTCTCACTTTTTGAAAGTTTGTTTTCTGCAAATACAATGTAATTACCTTTTATATACTCTATATCTATACCTAACTCTTTATATTTATTTAAAACTTCATAAAACGGATATCTAACTATAGGTTTATAGAATTTCAACAACTGTTTTGAATTCGCATATTTTGACAACTTTTCCTCCAACTCTTCAGGATTCTCCGTTCTCAATACAATTCTCAACACATCTTGAATACTAATAACTTTCTTATTTTCTTTTTTCAACTCTTGTTCTATTAATTTACCAGCTTTCTTAATAGTATCAGAAATTTTATTAAACATTTAATTCACTCCTTATAATTTTTTTGTAATAGGATAAAAATAGGGCGCAACTAATGTACGCCCTAAAACAACTATTCATCAATCTTATCTTTTATATCGTTTATTTTATCTTCAATTGAATACCCAAGTCTTTTAACTGTTTTATTCAAACTTCTGTGAAATCCTTTATCTGTAAAATAAAAGTATCCAACAACTACCAATAACAAAACAAATATAATAGTCAATTTAATCCACCTCCTTGAAATATTTGTATACCATTATACATCCAGTAACACTTAAAACTATAAGAGTTGGCCAAGTTAATGTGAACAAACCTATTATACTTAAACCCAATACAATATATTTTATCCATGGAAACTCTTTAGTTTCATTAGCTATAGCCAACAATCCAACTAACGACATAACACCAAATATAAGGTACGGAATTAAAATTGCAACAAATGTAACTATAAGTAAAATGATTATAGTCAAATACACATTATCCAACCTTCTTTTCAAATACAAAATATTTATGATCTATTTCGGCTATAGGAGAATTACTCAATCTAACATCTGTATGATCAACTAAATAATCACTTAAATGTTCTGCATCACCAACAACTATATCGTGAACAGATGGGAACGCATTATACAATTTTCTCTTCAACTCATCTTTTTCTCTACCGGAAATTCCTATTATTTGTACTCTTTTGTTATTCATAACACTTACCTCCTTAAAATTTTAATTTTTTTACCAAAAATTACACAACAATTGAACTATCAACGACGTGGCATAAAAACACCTCCTAAAATATTGATGAATAAAGCATTAGAGGGCACCTGTCCATAGGAGCCTCTCTAACGCATTCTTTATACTAGCTCAGTATGATTAATCGACTTAAACTGGATTTTTTTCCGGTATGAACATAGATTCTGAAAAACTTAGGTCATAACATGGTTGATTTGTATAAGGATTGTAATAACTTGGCCCATGTATTTCTTTAGACCAATAATCTGTTTTTATTAGAACATCATAATCACCATTTTGGTTAGCAAATTTTCTAAACTCTACTTCCCAAACTTTACCTAAGTTATCTATTCGGTCTTTGTACATGAACGCTACATTTATAAAACCTTCAAAACCGGGAATTTCTGTTTCGGCTTTAACAAATGCAAACCATTCACCTGTTCTTGGAATAAGTTTCTCTATATCCCAAATACTGATACCAGATTCTTCGTAATTATCGATTACTATTCTGGCAGTTCTGTCATTAAATACGCCTTCCCATTCAAATTCACCAACTAATAATTTTCTCACTGTAAATACCTCCTTTTTTAATATCGTTCAACGCGAAATTCATCAATAAACACATCAACAGTTTTGGTTCTAGTATCAAAATACAAATCCAAAGTATAATGTAATAAAGAATCGCCTATAGAGATCAAAGTCAATTTATTGTGTTTCAAATCCTCTATTACAATTTTAGTTGTAGAACTGAATATTTCTGCCAAATCTTGTATAACCTTTTTAACATTTTTAGGTTCGCCTTTAAAATACAAATTGCATGATTTTTTAGTCATAAAACTCCTCCTTTTTAAAATATGTAAGGAGCAGCCATAAACCGACTACTCCATAATTTATTTCAATGTGCCAAATCTGGAACTTTAACTAACTTGTTCTTAACTTCAACAAACAATTCTGATTGGGTTTTATCGGAACTCATAGATATATCGTTGGGTTCAAACCCTTTGTTAGATAAATACTTTTTAAACTCTTTTCTGCCATCTTTAGATAGTGTAAAATTCATGAATTCGTTGTACCCCATTCCGGAAATCTTTCTTATGAAGACAACTCCATCATGTTCTTCCCTAACAGAAACGTTTAAATAGTTTGATGGATTGATTTCTGCCTTAACTTCTCTGTTGCCAAAAGTATTGATAAACACGCTAAACCCTCCTTATTAATGTTGTTAACACTTGATTTGTGTATACGGAAAAAATAGATAAGTTATATCTATACGACATATTATTGTAATTCATTTAAAAGTTTAAGTTGCTCTTTTGGAGTAACGTCAACAAGTTCATGTTCGAATGTTTTGCTTGATAAATTATTTACGTTGACACATTCATAACTTGTCATCAAATTACAAAATTCATTGTTTTTAAAAACAACTAACCCATTTAAAACTGGTTCGTCGTAAAGAGTATTGTAAATTTCTCCAAAATAGATATGTCCATGTTTAAAATCTTTGTATTTTGGATTTTCTTGTGTTATAGTTTTCACAAAATCATCTTTACCCAACTCTTGTAAACTATCTTCGATAATTTTATCCATATTGGTTAACATACCAACAACGTTTCCTTCTTTAGGAATATATTCCAACCAATTAATGTTGTTGATTTCAGAACTTGTAATTTGTGTTGGCAGTCTACCATCTTCCCATCTAACATTAGAATTTTCTTCTAATTTTCTCAACACTTCTGTTACTCTATAAAAATCACCATTTACATGTAATACGTTATTCACTGTTAAACACCTCCATTTAATTTTGTGTATACGGAAAAAAGGAGAGGCTTTTATACCTCCCCGACATCAATTATAATGCACTTATTCTAGCTATTAATTCATTTAATTCTTCGTTTGTTGGTATTGTTACATCGAATCTGTAATCGTCAGTGTAGTTAACATATCTGGCTTTTACATATGTGTGTTGGTAGTTTTCGCTATCTGGATTGTTTATTTCAACATATAGGTCAGATACTTTTGGTTCTTTATCAGGCCATATATGTTTGTCAACTGTGTAATTCCATACAGGAACTTTTTCCCAAGCATCAAATAGAGAGCTTCTGCTATGACTTATTATTATATCTTCTTCATTTTTAAATTGCTGTAGAGAAGGCGACTTCTTTTCTTGGAAATATGTTTTTAAAACATTTTTGCCATGAATTTTAAGATCTCTCATATAGCTTCTGTAAAACATTATTATGCCTTCAACTGGAAATTGTTGTAGTATTTTGGTTGTATGTTCGTTAACAGCTTTGGCATCATGTTTTAGCAGATCTTCGAATGTTCTGAAAAATAAAGGTAGTTTTGATTCATCATTAATGTCTGGTATATAAACTATAACTCCATCTTCTGTATAGTACATAGTTTGGTTTGACTTTTGGGTTTGCATAATATCATGTTCGTTCAAATATTCAAACCCATTTTCCAATCGTACACCAATCAAAGTTTGTATACTTCTACTGTCCTTAAAATGAAATAAGTATTTCATACAACTCCTCCTTAAAGTAAGTCAATTGAGACAACCATAACGTAACCGTTGTCAAGGAATTCAAAAGCCACAACAAAATAATCAACGTTACCGACATTGTACTCAACTACGGCTTCGTTGATAACTACCCAATCAGATAACCCAGTTATCTCTTTACAAGCGTTCTGCAAAGATAAAGGGCTATCGTAATATGCTGCAAGATTTTTGTCAAGAGACTTATGTATACGGCGTATAGTTTCTTGGCCAACATATGTCTCGCCTTCTTTCTGAAGAAAATCGTCATATGAATTCATCATTTGTTACCTCCTTTGTAAAAGTTTTTTATAACTTGTAATGATCTACCCCTGTGATAGATCCTTTTGTGGGGAACAGACTGTATATCTATTCTGTTAGATTCCCACATAAGATCAGGGATTTCCAACATGTCAATAAGATAACATGCGGAATCCTTTTCAACAGGCTCAACCATTATTTGTGAACCGTTAACAACAACTCTGGCATCAACAAACTTATCGTTTCTATTTATTACACAGTTTGGAGTGCCAGCGAAAACTCGTTCTGTTGGTAACCTATCTGCATATTTATCTTCGGAAGTTCGGCTACCATTTCTAAAGAATTGATGTTTGTCTATTTCATCTGGTCCAACAAACATTAAAACTTTACGACGAATTTTCTTCATAATTTCTGCCATAAGGCTGGCCGGTATCATTGAATCATCGCTGAACGTTATGGTCTTGTCCACAAGTGTAACTTGTGTTCGACCATTTTTTCTGTTTACTCTCATAATTATACCTCCTTATATTTATCGAGATATTGATCGATGGCTGTTTTCACATCGTCAAATACCTCGTTTTCTGTAATGTTATCCATATCCATATGGGCGTAATCCCAACCAATTAAACCCATATACTGTGTACCTTCTATTTGGGAATGGCCATTTTTCGAATAGAAATTTATCCCAAAAGGTACATCAAGTTCAAAATATGGTGCCCCGTCGACAGTTTCACCAAAGTCATTTAGTTCAACTTTTGGTTTGTCGACATTGATATAGGCGGTGTAATGCCCTGTAGGCAACATAGGAAACATTGCCTTTTGTTCTTCGGGAACACCGTAATCAAGGTAACATATAAAGAACAATACATTTCTATAGTTACCGACACGTTCAACTTTAAACTTACTCATAAAAAACACCTCCATAATTTTAAAGTTGGATTTAATGTTTCGCCTAATGTGCCTGAACACCGACACCGCGTGGTACTAAACCAAAACATTCCTAAAATAGGTAGGATATATAAAGGGGGTGAACAGTTTAAAGACATGTTCAGGTCTAATTGTTATTTAATTCTTTGGTTCTTCTAAATCTTCTGGAAATACATTATCCAGAAAATGAATTTCATGGGAATCCATGTCTTCCACTAAAGTCCCATGGTCGTAACATTCTAAAATATAAAACATGTTTACACCTCCTTGAATAAAATTTTTGTAACATACTTAAAAAGTAAAATATATAGGCAGTTTAACGACATGCCTAGGTCTAATTGTTATACCAATTGCCAACCAGTTTTGGCTACGGTAAAAATAATCTTACCGTTAGGGAGTTCTTTCTTCTCCCTATTGTCGTTATGGAAAACCCTTACATCGTAAAGGTAATCCAAACCGAAAGTCCCATCCTGTTTAGAGTTGATGGAAAACTCTTTTAACATGAATGGTACTGGACTTGCAAAAACAACTGTAACGTCGATACCAGTCTCAGGATCTATTTTACCGATCCTTTGACCAACCCTTGCCACTATATCTTTTTGCTCAGCAAGAGTAAGCCCTGAAGACGGTATAAAAACTGTTTCCCATAAATCAAATTCTTTGTCTAACAATTCAATTTGTTCATCCATCAACGAGTGTTGCTCGTTAATGAACACAATACCAAAATTTGTATCTTTTTTCAAACTTTCTAATGTTTCTAAAACTAATATTTTATTAATCATACTAAATCCTCCTAATTATAAGGCTACCACCAATTGTAGCCAGTTGAATTCTCTGCGGTTTTAAAAGTTCCACGCACTAGGTACGCAGACCTTACCCAGTACGTGACTACTTATGTACGCTTTCACATAAGTAGATTTGTAACTTTATTACACATTTATGCCTTTTCCATCTTCAGGAAACAAACATAAATATATAAACCTAACCTATAATAAAATACATTATTATAGATTAAAGTAAAACAAAAAACTTTAAAAACCTCCCCCTTCAAACATCTACCAGTGATCCGAGAGGCGTCAGTTCTTTTGGTTTTTCTCTCCAACCAAAAAAAGAACTTACTAGATACACTCTCCCTTCACAGCCCCAATAACCTAACCGGATGGCCTCGCTCTTGACCTTTAAGATTGTCAGCCAATTTCACCGTGCTCCTATCAGACCTATCCCATTTGGGAGTTATACTGTAGATGACATTTGTATAACTAAATAGACTCATACAAGCCGACCTCCGAAGAGATCGACTTGGTGGATCTATTTAATTCTTATTTTCTATCAATAGAGATAAGTTTCAATTTCCCTATATCTCCATCAAAGTCCCAGCCTAACCTGAGAGCTAATGATGTTGTTAAACCGATACCAAATATTGTATTATCTATTCCTAGGACAGGAACTTCTTTTGTAAGTCCAAGATCAGGATCTCTTGAAGCCCATACAACAACCCTGTTGTCTTCTAGGAATTTTTCTGCAGCTTTTGTTATATTTCCGTTGAAACTTTCTATTAAGTTTTTCATATGCGTACGACCTCCACGAGAATGTGTAGGTTTGAATTCTGTTACTAACCTAACAAAATCTTTGGCTGTCAAATACACACCATCTTCTCTATTTAGATGTGAACCAACACATGTACCCACACCAGATAAAACTGGTATTCTTGTTGTCATAGCGCTAGCAAATAATTCTTGCATAGCTTCTACGATTTCTGTGGTATCTACATCTAAGTCAATAGCTGAAAAATGACCTTTAAGAATTCTATTTACCATAGTCATCATAAGTGCCAATGGTTTGACTAGGTAATAGTTTGAGTTATATTTTTCTACAACTTTGTGGAATTCCATTTTGTAACCGAAGAAGAAAACTTTACCTAACTGTTGTACTAATTTTTCAGCTGCTTCTTCACTCTCGACAAACACATGTTCCTTTGAAGAGAAATTCAATTCCACAGATGGTACTGTGAATCCTCTTTCAACATCTTGTCTGTATTCTAATTCTGAAATAACGCTGTTTCTTTTATCTGTGTATCTTGTTTGTAGTTTCTTTAATTCTTTCTCAAATACTCTCAACTTGCCTATCTTCATAGCACTTTGAATGTTCCATGCATATGATTTTCTAGCAAGATGGTGAAAATATGTTTCTAATAGTTGGTCGAAAATTATTCTTGTTGCTGAAGGCCAGCTGCGTTGCTGTATGGATCCGACCTTTGTGTTTCTTTTGTCAGTATTTCTATCCATTGTTATGTCTACATCTATAGCGGATAGTGTTACAAAACCTGACATTTGTTTTCCTTCAACTACAACCGGTTGCATCTGTTCATCAAAAAACACTGCGTCGAACTTACCAGTTTTAGGAGATTGTTTAAATACTTTAGCCATTCTTTCAGTTCCGTTCAACTGAATTGACTCTGTTCCAGAGCGGCTATCGTTAGGTAGTACAAAGTTAACTCTAACCATTCTATCCACTTCAGGAACATATGCCCATGTAGCTTTTGTTTCGGCATTAGCTATGGATTTGGTTAGTGCATTGTCAAAGAAAATCTTTAATACACCGTATTTATTCAATACTTTACTATCTTGTTTGTCCACAAGATCCAGTGTGTATTTGTTGATGAGAACTGGATTACCTACAGGATTTGTAGATCCATCCTGTTTTTCTACATGCCCTACTATTGCGTAGTTCTCGTTGTATTCTTTAACGCCATATTGTGTATCTAATTTAAACTCATCAGCAAGTTTGTTTATTTTGATACCAGATCCGAACTGAACTCCTGTGGAAGATTTTCTTTTGGGAGCATTCATATCTGTTCTAACGTTATACAAGCGTGAAGCAATTGCTGTATAATCGTTTTCTGCGGCCGGAGAAGCTACAGAAAAGTAATTGTTTTTTGAACTGAAATCATAACTTATAGTATGTCTATCAAAATTCATTCTGTCTGCAAAATATCTATAGTCTGCAAAATATTCTTTATTGTTGTATATATCCAATGCAGAACCATTTGAGTTTCTAACCTTGAAGAACATCCTTCTTAATGTATTATAGTTCATGTTGTATTTCTTAACGAACTTAGACAATTTAACTTGTTTATAGAATATTCTTCCAATGTCTAAGT
>JAALLO010000351.1_pt1 | contig 9153 bp, 13 predicted proteins | sample 7245941 | NCBI WGS metagenome assembly JAALLO01 (sample SAMN13049198, study PRJNA578106) | oil field metagenome | isolation source: filtered produced water from oil reservoir A2 | place: USA:offshore Texas | collected 2016 | reverse complement strand
ACTCATACTTTTTTGTTGTGACATGATTTCAGGCCCCTTTCCAATAGTTACATAAAAATTATAGCACATATGTTCTTCATGGGGAAGTGGTATCCTGATCAAACTTTATAGTCATGTTTCCGGATATAGAGATGTGCTGGCAACTATTCATGCCTCAGCCCTTCATATTCCTGTTAAACCTCAAACTATATTGCAATTACATCGTAATATGTATAGGTACTTACCCCAGGAGGGTGGCAGGTGGAAAAACTCGAACAACATAATAGAAGAAACTCTGCCAGACGGCTCCAAGAGGGTAAGGTTTAAACCTGTTGAAGCCTTTTGGGTACCTCAGGCTATGGATGAGCTATGTTTTAGCTTTAACACTTACCGCAGTAAAGAAGAGGCCGATGAATTGCTGCTTATCGCATGTTTTGTTTTAGATTTTCTTTGTATTCACCCTTTCAGAGACGGTAATGGGCGTATGGCCCGGTTATTAACTCTCCTGCTTTTATACCAGGCAGGATTTGAAGTAGGAAGATTTATTTCTCTGGAACGTATAGTTGAAGAAAGTAAGGAAACATACTACGACACTTTGTATAAGTCATCCCAAGGGTGGCATGAAAGAAAGCACAATCCTCTTCCATGGATTGAGTATCTATTAGGAGTTCTTATTGCCGCCTACAAAGAATTTGAGGAACGGGTCAATTTAACCGAAAACCAGAGGGGAACGAAAACCCAGATGGTCAGGAATACAATTATGCATTTTAAAGGTGACTTTTCCATACAGGACATTAAAAAAAGTTGTCCCAATGTAAGTCTCTCCACTATTCACAGAGTTCTGGAGACAATGAAAAAAGAAGGTATTGTGGACTGCATAGTTCCCGGGCGGAAAGCTCGGTGGAGAAAAAAGTGAACTATCCCTATCATAGTAGGCCCTTGTTGCAACCTAGCTCCCCAGGCATTTGACCGCCGTCCCGGCGGCACAGAGTTTTATAGCAAAGTTACGAAACTTTATAGCTTTACAAGATATTTATAGCTGCGTTTTGATCACGGTCCATAACTAGACCACAGTGCGGGCAGGAGTTTAGCTCACGAGGGAGCGTAAGACCTTGCTCTGCCAGGGCAGTTCTCAATGAAATGAGAAACTTCCGTGGAGAAGCCTCCGGGCTTGTCCCGGAGGAGGTTCACCTACCACTTCAAAATTGGTTCATAACTAATAACTTCTGGTATTGTCATCGCCATGATGCCTATAATTATTTTTCATGTTAGCATTGCACGGGGTCTGTTTAACCGAAAATATATCACGGCTGCGGACTTTAATACCAGTATAGCGAAAACAGGTCCTTAAAAAACCTAACTTACGCCACATGAATGGCTGAGTGACTTCAAAGTGTTCGGCTAACTCCCAGCAACTGTGCAACTTTAGTTCCGAAACCGCATATACAAGGTCGGCATCGGGAATAAGAAAATCAGTGGCCCACCGTAGGGCCCCGGTTTCATCTTTTCCGACGGTTATCCTATCTTGGTATGTACTGGTTACCATAAAGTTTTTACGAATACCGTTAAAATGGTGCCCTAATTCTTCACCTAAGACGCAAACGTGCAACCGCCGGTTGTTTTGAAGTGTTTCTTCCAGAAGTATGCATGGTGCCACTGTATCCCATATATAGAGGCCAAGCATTTTCCCATTGGAGTTTTCTTTTAAGGGACGGTATAAAACTACAATGTTTTCTTTTGTGGCTAAGTCAATAAGGGTTTCCATTTTTGTCAAGGCAAGGTAAAACCTCCAGGTGTTTTTAGTTGTGCAAAATAAAGGGACTATAATATGACAATGTTTGTCGAATTTAAAAGGCCACTACTGGTTATCAGTAGTGGCCTTTTTATCGTGTGTTTGTTTTTTTTTATTAGTAATCTTTCTCGATTCATGTTCACGTTTTATTTTCCTTGCTTCTTTTATGCTATCTTTAATTAAATTTTCCAGTTCCGGTGTTAACGGTATGCTTTCAGTATCGTCTTCGAGATTGGCCGCCATGGGAGTAGAGCGAACGTCTATATCATCCTCAGCCGGTTTTTCATCAGTAGGTGGGTACTTGAATTCTCCTTCTTCGACGCGTGCAGGCTGCTCATTCATTGTCTTATAGGTGTATTGCTGTCTAACCACATCCAAGGCCCATTTCCAACCTCCGGTTAACAGTTCCTGCTGATCTTTTGAGAGTTTGGCTGTTTCTTCTATGAGTTCGCTAAGTTCGGGATTGGTTACCATAACACGATCTTCGGGTGAGGACGAAGGAGGTGAGGGGTCATTGGTACGCCCAACAAGATAATCCGTTGAGGTCCCAAAAATATCCGCAATTTCGGAAAGCAAATCTGCATGGATTCTCCTTTTACCTCTTTCTATGTCGTAAAGATATTGTGTAGAAATGTGAAGCTTTTCGGCTAGCTGTCGGCCAGTTAGTCCCTTGTGCAACCTTAATTCTCTAATCTTAAGCATATAATCCTACCTTCAAGCTATTTGCTTTATTAAGACTACCATTAAAACTTCTTATTTTCAACCAGCAAATAGCAGCATGGTGCAGAAATAAAAAGCAATGTGAAGCATGACCGGCATTTAATAACTCAAATAGCTGTATTTAATTATTGTTAAATCCATCAATGTGCTTTATTATGTCATGAGAGGTGATTAAACATGCAAAATTTTTCGGAAGAAATAAAGAAAATAATGGATGAAAAAAATCTTACGGTTGCCCAAGTTGCCGCAAAAACAGGATATTCCTGGCAATACATTAGTGACCTTCTTAAAGGCAAACGCCGTTGGAACGAAGAGACAATGAGTAAAGTAAGTGAAGTAGTTGGCCTCAAAATATTATTTAAACCAAAGCAAAATCTTGAGCGCACCGGCACAGATAACAACTAGTCCCAATGAAGAGGAGGTTTTGATGCAGCAGATAAAAATTTTCGCCGGAAATGAACCGGAAGAATTGGAACATCGCCTTAATAAATGGCTGGTGGAAAAACGGTACAGTATTTTATCCCGCCGGCTGGAGAGCGACGGCACCGAATACGCATACAACCTTATTGTCCGATATTGCAACCACTTGCAGACCAAATGGTTCTATGCAGATGACATAACGGAAATTAGGGAAAAAGTCAATCAGTGGCTGGTTGAGACAAAGCCGCAAATAGTGGCTGAACAAATGGTGGTTGACGGTGCTGAATGGGTTTACGTTTACGTGGTTTGGTATTGTAAGTAATTGGTCAAACACATGGGAAACATTTCCTTTGACTAAAAAATGCTGGTTAATTGCGAATGGAGGGATCGGGTTTTAGAGAATTTATTTCATTCTTTTAAGAATAAAAGTTTCTTGCTCTTGATTAGTTAATCTGCTGTCGATTTTCTTAATATCATCCCAAATGTATTTTAATTCTTGGCGCATTTCCTTTTGACCATTTTGTAGTTTGGAAACATCATCTTTGAGCCCGGAAACATCATCTTTGAGCCCGGAAACATCATCTTTGAGCCCGGAAACATCATCTTTGAGCCCGGAAACATCATCTTTGAGTCCGGAAACATCATTTTTGAGCCCGGAAACATCATCTTTGAGCCCGGAAACATCATCTTTAAGTTCATTTTGACCTTGTTTTAGGTCTCTTAATTCACTGAGAATTTGTTTAAGAATTTGTTCGTCCATTTAATTTAATCTTCTCCTTTCGGATTAATCCATTCGTCCAAGACGTCATTAAGGATCTTTAGTTGGCGGGGAGTGAGTTTGTCCAGTTTATTAATAATCTGGCGGACTTCCGGTGGTAGAGGCTTCTGTTTCTGTGTGTCGGCATAGAACTCGGCCAGGGTGAGGCCAAGAGCTGTGCATATTTTATTAACAGTTTCAACGGTAGGTTGTTTCTTTCCTGACTCAATTTCACTCAAACCAGCTTGTGAAAGACCAGATAATTTAGCTAGTTTATATTGACTTAAGTTTAGTTGTTTTCTTAGTTCTAAAATTCTAGCAGCTATATCCAAATTAGTACCATCCTTTTAAAATATCGCTATAGTAATATTATCATATATATTTTTTTATAAAAACAATCGCTATGGTTATTGACTATGCATAGCAAAAGCGATATATTATAGATAGCAGAGGTGATAAATTTGAAAATAGGAAAGCGAATTAAAACAGTGCGAGTTGCAAAAGGATTAAGCCAAGCACGTTTATCACACTTATCAAGTGTATCTCAAGCATACATAAGCGAGTTAGAAGCAGATGAAAAAAACCCTACTATATCAATTGTTCAAAAGCTCGCCACCGCCCTTGGCGTTAAAGTTTCAGATTTGCTCGAAGATCAAGCCAGTTAATAATCTTATTAGTCAATCAAGAGGAAAACATTTCCTTTTGATTATATCATTTTAGTTCAACAAAAGAATGTACCATTATGGCGAAAAAAGTGCCACACCAAGATCACGAGGGGTGAAAAAAGTGTGTAATAAGCGGAACCCTTCTGAGGAAGAAATAACGATCCAATATAATAAGCTAGTTGATCACTTAGAAAAGATCGGCCTTAAACCAGAGGACGTTCCACAAGCATTACAAAAATTGCAGAAACAATTGAGGGCTGATATGGCGCGACACCAAAGGCGTATTGATAAATCAAACGTGGCGGTTTCCTGAATGATACATTTTCAGGAACCGGATAGGGGGCAGGGGGGGGAGAAGACGGTAGGCCTTAAGCTTAAATAAAAAGCGGTTGTCTTAAGGCGTGCCGTCTACCCAACCTCCTCCCTTTGTACCGGGCCCGGACCTAAATGGTCCCGGTCCGGTAAATAAAAAACACCTTTGGCGGTAGGCCCCCGGGCAGCATGATGGTTGCCCGAGGGCGTGCTGCCGGGTAATGGCAGCAAATTACCACACTTCGCGTTAAGCTTGTTTTGCGGAGAAAAGCCAAAGTAAACGGTTGTTGCATCAAAAACGGAGGCACTTTGGCAGTGGCGGTGGGTGAGGGCGGACCTGCCGGCAAAAGGGACGCCTTTGCGGAACGTAACCCAAACAGACGGTAGCGTGTACCCGGACGTGTGCCGATTATCTCCCCTGGGGGGGAAAGTGGTAAAAACCGCAACGGGAAGGGCTGGACTTAGGTGAAGAACGGGGGAAGTAACCAAAAAGCAGGCCCGATGTTTTTTCTAATTAACATGCCCCGCATTTTTTAGTAATTTGTATTGCTGAAAAATGACAACTTCAAAGTTTACTAAGTAATTACTTAGGCGCGTATTACGTTCCCCTGGGGAGGTTTCCGTTTAAGTCTCCACCTTTCCGGCGCGAGCGTAAGAGCCAGGCTCCGCGTAAAAGAATTCTTTTTATAAATACCGGTACAGAATATCCGGCCCAATGAACGTGCGCCTACCCGTGGCGGGCCGGGTGCGAACCAGATAAAGTTCGGCTAAGCACGTTCGGTATAAGATGTTGGAGGTGTAAATGTGGAATTAATAAATAAAGGCATTGACACCAGTGATACTCAAACATTCGAAGTGGATGGCGTGCGGATTATAAATGTTGTTGTCCCCAAAAACGAAAATATCCGTCTTAAATACAAAACTGCAGCCCAAAAAGTATTAAAAAAATGTGGTATTAGACCCAAGGTTTCTTATTATCCTATCCCGCCAGAGGTTGCGAAGAAAAAAGAAATGGTACCCTATTACTTCCTGTGTCTTGCTAGATGTCGTGAAGAAATGAAGGCGGGAAGGGATAATTCAGTAGGAGTAAAAACAATAAAGGAACTAGCCGGCGATTACCGGACATCACCGGATAAAAGGGAACAAATATTACGTCACATATATGAGGTATCCGTAAAAGAAGGTCTGCAATCTTTTGTTAAAATATTGGGCAGCGATTCAATTACGCCTTTCATGAAGTGGGTTAAGAATGACATAAAGAATAAGAACAGAAGTAGAAGGTGTAAGAAAAGAAGCCCGGTCAATCCTCCAGCTCCACCCAGGGAAACAGACTATGGTGTTGAGGATTTATTTCAAGAGCTTGAATTGTCATCGCAAACTAACACCGGCAGTAAACTGGGAAAACAGGGCGGAAAAAGAAGTATACATAGTGGACAGGCTTGGAGTGCAATAAGTAGAGCATGAAATAGCATGGAAAAGTATATAGCCTAACAAAATATGACTTCATATTATGAACGGAATTTGAAGTTGCGACCTCGGGATAAAAGACCGGGGTTGTTCTATTGTTAAAACTGTATGCTGATTCTTAATTATAGTCAGCGGCGGTAAAGAAAGGATGGTTTTTAACTTGTCAGTGGATAAGCATTTATATCCCGTTAGCAGCGAAAACTTTAAAGCAAGCCTGAAAGTGGATCTTACCAGTAAAGTAATAATTCAGGAAGGCCCTTTTAAAGTGATTTGGACGAGTCCTCCCGGTCCCTGTATGAGTGACCGTTTGCGGCATGAATTGTGTGATGGATTGGTTCCGTCATGTTCTTCTTATCAAAGTGTTTCAAAACAGGAAGCCGCCAAAGGTTTCAAGCCCACAGGATGCAAAGCATTTCATAAATGCAAACATGAGTGGACGAAAAGCACAGTTTCAAAATGAATATAACTTTTGAGCTTTGAGATGCCTACTATAGAAACATGAAAGGTGTGAAATAATGGTTATAATGGATGTAATGGAAGCAGGTGAAATTGAAAACAAAATTGAGGAACTAAGGGAAACCTTGAATAGCCTGCCGGTTAACCGTACTAGCAGTAAAATGGTTAGATTAAGTCAAGAGCTGGATTTCTATATAGTAGCTTACCAAAAAGCTTATTTGCAAGATAATGGTCTCCCTACGGTAAACGAGGGAGGATAGCCTTTTGATCAGGTTGCGAAAATGGAGGCTGAAAAAATGATAAAAGAGTTTAATATCCTACACCTGTTCTGTGGCTCGGGTGGCGGAGCCCTCGGGTTCCAGCAAGCCTCTGCCGAATGGCGGGGTATACGAGCTAAGTTCAGGACTATCGCGGGAATTGACTGTGATGACGAGGCCCTGGAAGATTTCGAAAACCTTACCGGAGCCCGGGCAATCAAAATGGATCTGTTTACCCGAGAAGACTACATTGTTTATCACGGCAAAGAGCCACCAAAAGGTTGGAAGGAAGTGACGCCTTGGGATCTCCGGGAAACCGTACGGGACATACCGGATGCCATATTCCTATCGCCACCCTGCAAGGGTTTTAGTTCGCTGCTTCCCCAGAAGGCGGCAGCCGGCGAAAAGTACCAGGCGTTAAACCGGCTGGTTACCCGGGGATTGTTCCTGGCCATGGAAGCCTGGCGGAATAACCCGCCGGGAATCATCCTCCTTGAGAACGTACCTCGCATATCCTCTCGTGGCAAGAACCTTTTACACACAGTAAAGGGTCTTTTATTTTCATATGGTTACGTGATCCATGAGGGCTTTCACGACTGTGGTGAAGTGGGCGGCCTTGCTCAGCACCGCCGGCGCTACCTCCTGATTGCCAGGCAGGTAGACAAAATTCCGAACTTTGTGTATAAACCACCTATACAAAGGGTTAAAAGCATTGGAGAGGTAATTGGGCCCCTTCCGATGCCTGACGATATAAAGGCAGGCGGTCCCATGCACCGGCTTCCTCGGTTGCAATGGAAAACATGGCTGAGACTTGCTTTGATTCCCCCGGGCGGGGACTGGAGGAACTTGCAAGAAATTACTAATAAAGAGTGGTACAGTGGTGCTTACCGGATTATTCCCTGGTTATCACCATCAGGGGCATTGATCGGTGGTGCTTCACCATCTTGTGGGAGTATGACGGTAGCCGATCCACGGCTTGGACATAGGCCGCGAAAAGGTGTGTTTAGAGTGGCTAACTGGGATAAACCTACCGGTGCTGTGATTGGATCTGCAAGTGTACGGGGTTCAAACGGTGTGGCTGCCGTAGCTGATCCCCGCATAACTCACAAGCCACGGGACGGAGCTTACCAGGTGGGAGCTTGGAACAAGCCAACAGGTCCGGTGGTCGGTTCAGCACGGGTAAACGGTTCTAATGGTGTAGCAGCAATAACTGACCCCCGTCTTGGTACCACAGCCAACGGGTATGGGCATAAATATCAAATAATCAAGTGGAGTGAACCAGGTTGCTGTATAACCGGTTCCCGTTTCGGTAACGGTGCACCGGCCATTGCCGATGTGCGAGTTACCGGTGCATGTGATATTCACGCCGGAACAGCTGCCATTGCGGATATAAGAATTCCGGCAGATAAAGATAGACTGGACCCACCACCGGTGATAATTTCATTGGATGGTACCTGGCACCGCCCGTTAACAACATATGAACTTGCAATGCTCCAAGGACTTCCATCACATATGCCTAACGGTAGACCACTACAGCTGGCAGGAAAATCAGACCGCCGTTGGAGGGAGCGTATTGGAAACCTCGTTCCTCCACCTGCGGCAAAAGGAATAGGGAATGTAAGCCTGCGGGCATTGCTATTGGGCAGATGTGGTGCTTGGGAATTAAGTGCTACAGGGATTTGGGTGGTTCCCGAATTTCATGAACAAGAGACGCTATTACCGTAATAAATATGAGATACCCTGGTTGGAAACACAGCAAAAAAAAGGAAAACCCTGCCAGTTATTATCAGTCGGTGTGTGAGTTGATACCGAAGGTAGCAAGACGGACTGGACATGGTACAGCTTTGAATTTAGGGATTTCTGGTATATATTAAAACCTACGATAGACCGACAACATTCTTTTATTGTAATCCACTTTATAGGGTGTGAACTACCCCTCCCTTCGCTTTGCTCAGGAAGGGGCTTCCAAGAGCAAAAGCAAAGTTACGGAGCTTCCTGGTTCATAGTAGGCCCTTGTTGCAACCTAACTCCCCAGGCATTTGACCGCCGTTCCAGCGGCAGCGGCACAGAATATTACGACAAAGTTACGAAACTTTATATCTTTGCAAGATATTTATGGCCGCGTTGTGGTCCCGGTCCATAACCAGACCGCAATGTGGGCAGGAGTGTACCCTAACCGACAGGTCTTTTTGAACAGTCTTGCCACACCGACTACACTCCTGAGTTGTCCTGTGGGGTGGAACCTTTACCAGTGTCCTACCGGCACTTTCAGCCTTGTAGGATAACATGGAGACAAATTCACCCCACCCGACATCAGCGATACACTTG
>JAALLO010000349.1_pt1 | contig 9182 bp, 7 predicted proteins | sample 7245941 | NCBI WGS metagenome assembly JAALLO01 (sample SAMN13049198, study PRJNA578106) | oil field metagenome | isolation source: filtered produced water from oil reservoir A2 | place: USA:offshore Texas | collected 2016 | reverse complement strand
GTTACAATCAGACCTTAGAGGGATTGAAATTTTCTCTGCTTGTTGTCATAGTGCTTTAGACATGCTTGTTACAATCAGACCTTAGAGGGATTGAAATTTTTGGGAGATAGACGACATACCTGGCAGCCTTAAAAGTTACAATCAGACCTTAGAGGGATTGAAATACAGCACATCAGATCAAGTTCAAAACATTGAATATCGTTACAATCAGACCTTAGAGGGATTGAAATATCGTCAAACATCAGACCGATAAAGAACCGACAACGAGTTACAATCAGACCTTAGAGGGATTGAAATAAGGGTGCTAAGAAGATAACAAGCTCATTTTCAGGCAGTTACAATCAGACCTTAGAGGGATTGAAATTCTGATCACCTGTCCTTGTACAATGCCCACAGTACCGTTACAATCAGACCTTAGAGGGATTGAAATGAGCAAACCACGGGAGGGTGCACATGCTTAAACAATAGTTACAATCAGACCTTAGAGGGATTGAAATATGGATTCCCCATTTCTTCAATTATTCAACTCCACAGTTACAATCAGACCTTAGAGGGATTGAAATGTTCTTTGTAGACTTTGAAGAAGAACAAGAACAAGAACGTTACAATCAGACCTTAGAGGGATTGAAATGCACAACATTCCGGACACCAGAATGCGAAAGTTTTCGTTACAATCAGACCTTAGAGGGATTGAAATATCGACAACAACACAATCACAATAGATGCGGATAATGGTTACAATCAGACCTTAGAGGGATTGAAATGTTAATTTCGATATCTTCATCCATTTTTAGCAATTCGTTACAATCAGACCTTAGAGGGATTGAAATTGATTGTCCGTTGTCGGTGGAGACTGATAGACCTGGTTACAATCAGACCTTAGAGGGATTGAAATGACGAATGGTAATGGATTAGGTACAAGCTGTGTTATGTTACAATCAGACCTTAGAGGGATTGAAATAGAGCAAGACCAGAAGCAGAACTTACAGAACCCGTGTTACAATCAGACCTTAGAGGGATTGAAATTGTGAAACGCTCTTTGTAATTGAGGTATGATTTTTCGTTACAATCAGACCTTAGAGGGATTGAAATGAAGATGGTCTTGATCTTTGGGAGATCTTAGAAAAGTTACAATCAGACCTTAGAGGGATTGAAATGAGCTTGGGGAAGTCCGGGAGCTTATAGCCTCAATTGTTACAATCAGACCTTAGAGGGATTGAAATGTTGCTTCCTGAACATAGAAAGCCGGTGCATCAGGTTACAATCAGACCTTAGAGGGATTGAAATAAATTACAGCCGTTTCCGTAAACTACTGCAAAGGTGTTACAATCAGACCTAAGAGGGATTGAAATGAGATTTGCTTTATTATAATTTGTGGCTTCTATGCTGTTAAAATCAGACCTAAGAGGGATTGAAAGATTTACTTTGCCGAGCATGTTCTCGGTATTAATTTACATTACAATAAGACCGATGTGGTTGAAATGCATGCTGTTCTGCTTTGACAAAGGCCTCTAGAAACAGTTACAATTAGGCCACTATGGGTTGGAAGGATAACTTTATCTGTCTCGAGGATTGTGTCTTTACTGGTTATAATCAGACCTATAAGGGATTGAGATATTGTTGTTTTATGCATAGCACTCATCAAATCAGACCTATAAGGGATTAAATCTTTAACTTACTTGTATTCTTTATCTCATGGTTTCTATCTTTTCGAGAATTTATTTCTAATATGCTCTTCTTTTATTGTCGAACCATTTAATTTATATTATATGATTAATATTTTTCTATCTTGGTTTAAAAAATAGAAAAGTACTTATTCTTGCAATCCAATTGTAGTTTTATGTAGAGGCGTTAATTCATGACTCAAACAGAAGATATGTTTGAACTTAAGTTCACAGAAACTGGAAACTATTGGTTGGACTCTGGCATCATAGCCTTATTCAATGCATTCGATAAGCAGAGTAGATTGGCCAGAGAACTTGGACTTAAAGTCAATGGACGTAAATTCACACTCGAAGGTCCTGATCCGCAAACAGTTACTAGTTTTGTAAGCCAGGTCATAGATAATCTTGTAAATCAAAATTATATTGCTCCTACGCAAAATAAAGACATCTGGTATGACGAAGTAAATGGGGAGTTCAAACTTTATCAGAAAACGAACTTTACTCCTTTCCATGCCGCTCTTATTTCTGGAGTCATTCCTACAATAAATAATAAATTACTTCTTAAAGACATGGATGCAGATCAAAGGGAAATGCTTGAAACTGCTCTAGCGTCTTTTAATGAAACTACTGAGCAAAAGGCAAAGATTGGACCTAAACAGGCAAATAATCCTGATAAGGCATATGTGCCTATGGATACTCCCCGTCTTTCTCTTAAAACAACTCTGGACTTTGAAACTGGGAAGAACACATGTTCTTTCTGTGGACGTTCTGTGAAAAAAGGAGAAAGCCCTACTGGTGTAAATTATCCTTGGCTTACATCAGGTAATAAACTAAAGAACTTCAATCCCATGCACAAAGGTAAACTTACCATGTGTGGGTACTGTGAAGCAGCGTCTATTGCTGTTTATGACCTCTTGCGCTACCATATTAATAATGATCGCCTGTTTGTAGCTCTCCCACATGCTGAAAGCCTTGATGAGCTCAGATTTGTTTGGAATGACATCTTATCGTGTGCTCCAACACAAAGTACTGAAAATATTTATTGTAACTTCACTGAGCAGAAAATCCCCACTTTCCACCTTAGTGAGAACTTCGTTTATCTTTCGATAGCCATGTATCAATCAATAAAGAATTATATATCCTTGAGGGACAGGGATGACACTAATGCATGGCAACGGTTTGCTTCTAAGCGATGGTATGCGATTTTAGGGATCAGTGGGCAGAGCTTGCAGTTCCAGAAAAACTTTGAATTTGCAAGGTTTGGGGATCTATTCTGGTTCTTTGATCAGGTCACAGAGGGTGAAGATGGTATAAATCTGTTCCAGCTTTTCAGTGATCTATTTGTCGAAAAGAAACGCGGTATTAGCATTGCTAACGTGATTCATCGAGAAAAGATATGTGAGAAGTTACTGAGTTTTGACGATATTACGAATGAGGTTGAGAGATTCACATTTGAAAAAGGCAGACCTGTAAGAGGTCTCCATCAGTTTGTAAAGATTTACATGATTAAAAGTGTAAAGGAGGGCTCCCGTGTGGATGAGAGCATAGTAGAAATGTGTGAAACTATTGGTGACAGAATTGGAAAGTACAGCTACTTCACTAAAGACAAAGGTGTTCTTTTTGGATTGAGAAATTCCAAGAACATGACAGAATTTCTTGAGAATCTCAACAGTGCACAATTTAAAATGCCAAATGAGAAGTACTCAGGTCGCTTGAGGATACCAAAAGAGCTCCTGTTGAGTATTAATGAAAAGAATTGGAGACAATATAAATCATTAATAACAATTTTTGCAAAGAACCCACCATTGAAAAAAGAGGATGAAAGGGTTCAGGATGAGACCGTGGAAAACAAGGAGGAATAATGATGGAATCAAATTGCTTAAACATCGCCTATCTGTTCAAGATGAGTATCGGAAATGCAAACAGTGGATTTAACGAGGATAATGTTTCCACGCTTAAAAAAATAACATTGCCTGATGGTTCGACCTTACCATATATATCTGGTCAGGCAATTCGCCGTAATATTCGTAACAAGTTTATGGAATTGGGTTGCGATGTTTCGCCGTTGCAGGATCCCCGTACTGACGAGCAGAAAACAAGTAATTCAAAAACCAAAAGTCCAGACTTCACAGTATGCGATCCTGTAAGCTACATCGACGATGATTTGTTTGGTTTCATGAGAGCAGTATCAGGTGATACAAGAAAGCGTACTTCACCCGTGCGTGTAAGTTCTGCAGTCGGAATGTATCCTTTCCAGAATGACCGTGATCTTGGAACAAGAAGCAGCGAACAAACACGTGGGAAAGCTGATGCTGGTGGGTCCATGTTTGAAACTGAGGTAACACACAACTATTTTGCTGTTAACTTGCTCATTGAACTTGATCGTATCGGGAAGTTCAGTGGAATGGAACTCAATAAGGACAAAGAATTTGAGATTGATGCAGAAACGAAGGTTGAAAGGTTGAAGTTATTGATTACAGCACTCGAGCATCAATGGGGTGGTGGTAAACAGAGCAGACTCCTTACTGATGTTTCCCCAAAGTTTGTGGTCTACACACGTCAATCCACAAAGCTTCCCCTCTTCCTCGAAACATTACGCACAAATCCTGATGATGTTGGTTCTGTGGATGTTGACTTATTGAGCAGTACATTGGAGGCAAATAAAGGCATAATACAAAATGAGTGCATAGGGTATCTACCTGGATTCTTCAAGAATGACACAGAAATCAAAGAAACATTCAAGGAAGTGAATCTTAATGAGTGTTTTGACCAAATAAGAGTAGATATAAAGAACTTCTACATTGGGTGAGACTGTGAATGCTATCAGAATTCATGTGCGAGGACTTCTGAACTCCTTTAGGGATCCTAATACTCATAAGATCCATCGCACATTTCCTTTTCCTCCACGTACAACGTTGATAGGACTTGCAGGAGCTGCACTTGGTTTTTCAGAAGATACTATATGGCAGGAATTCAGCGATCTTAAAGTTGCAGTTGTAGATATATCCAGAGAATCTGATATCGGCGGAACCGGAAAAGCTGAAGATCTGATAAGATACAAGAAATATAAGGACAGCAAAATCGAAACAAGCATCCTTGTACGTGAACTTATCTATAAACCTGAATATTTAATCTACTATGTATCTGATAATGAAACACATGTTGAGGTCCTTTATAAAGGATTCCTGAATCCGACTTATGCCTTGAGTCTGGGCCGTGATGATGAAATTATATCGGTAAAGTCTGTTGAGAAGGTAGAATTAAGCACTGTGGATTCGGGTGATTTTGAAGAAACAATTTTGCCTTTCAATCCCAAAGATCAGGGATTTGAGATCGACCTGGCTGGTCAAAAGTATTTTGAACCATATAGTCTGGTAACACTTCCCTCTACATTTACTGTAAAGAAAAATATTAGAAAGCCTTCAGGTTTCAGGACCTACGCTTTCCTAAAAAACCTGAGGATGCATCTCAATAAACAGGGAGGGTTTACGGACGGCAGATACAATTTCTTCCTTCTCTGATTTTCAGGATGATGTAATTCTTGCCAAGTTAAACCCTGGGAAGTCACTTCAAGAACATATCTCAGATTGCCTTTACATTTACCGGAGATTCATAGAACACCGTAAGGATGATTCGAAGGAACTGGCACAGAAAGCTGGTATAGATGAAGATAGGTTGCTCAAAGCACTATTTTATTGTATTGCATATCATGATCATGGTAAAGCGACTCTACCTTTTCAGATGAAAATAAGAGGTTATCAGAACTTAAAATGCTCTCATTCTCTTGATTCTCTTCCATTCATTGAATCGCAAGTAATAAATGATCCTTTATACGAGGAATTCTCCGACTTGCAATTGGAAACACTTGTAGTAGCAAGCCATCACTCTCGTCTGCATCCCAACAAGTTTTCTCAGTGGAGTAGTAAAATACCGCCAGAGTATTGCAATGAATATCTGGATGGTGTAGAGAACTTCATCTGTGATTCTTACTCTACGATTTTTAATGAAGAAAAGTCTGCTATTATATACCCAAAACTCCATGAACCTAACTATAATATAATCAATGAACAATTTTCTATATTTAAGAAATTATATCCTGAAGATATTGTAGTACGTGATCTCTTTTCATTCCTGAAATCTGGTATGCATTATTGTGACTGGTGGGGTTCAGGTGGTAGTTTTAACAAGAAATTCAGTGTCAGCAACATATACGATCCTCTGGAAGAATCAACACTGAATCGTATTCAGGATAGGGATAAAAGTGGTCCTGTCACTCGAGGAAATATAACATGGCGTGATTTCCAAAAAAGGTCTGGCTGCCTTAAAGGAGATTCTTTTTTGATAGCTCCCACTGGTTCTGGTAAAACCGAAGCAAGCTTGCTATGGGCACAGAATAATCTTGAAAACCAGAGACTTCTCTATTTACTCCCGACCATGACCACTACAAACAAAATGTGGGAGCGAATGGTCAACATCTTTGGGCATGAAAATGTCGCCCTTGTTCATGGAACATCCAGATTCCTTTTAAGCGAAGAAATGGATGATGATTATATCAACTTCAACTATAGAATGAAGGAAATGAGTTCTTTTCTGTATCCTGTCAATGTTTCCACAGTTGATCAGATGCTATTTAGCCTATTCCATTCAAATCAGTGGGAAACCAGGAATGATGCCTTGCAGAACAGCCTGACCATACTCGATGAAATTCATGCTTATGACTCCTATACATTGGGATTAATTATTGAGTCGATGAAAATAGCAGGACAGCGAAGCAAGTTTTGTGTGATAAGTGCAACACTTCCCAATATTATAAGAGAAACAATAGAAGTTGAAACTGGAAGAGATTTTTCTTATGTGAAAGACAAGCAGTACAACAATAGGGTAAAGCTCAGCATTAGTATTGAAGATGAAAAGATAGATGCCTCTATAGAACAGATCCTTTCTTCATTCAATAGAGATAAAAAAATACTTGTTATTGTAAATACTGTTGCAAAGAGTATTGAGATCTATAGCAAAATAGTTGAAAAGCTGAATGAATCGCCATTATTTGCTGGAGAAAAAGAGACTCTGGATCAGGTACTGCTCTTCCATTCTCAGTTCATCTTTAATCACAGGCGAATAAGGGAAGATAGACTGGAAAACTTGCCTGATGGTCCATTTATTGCAGTTACAACTCAGGTTGTCGAGGTCAGCCTGGACATTGATTTCGATGAATTGCATACTGAAGCTGCACCAATTGACGCATTAATTCAGCGCTTCGGTCGTGTTAACCGTAATAGGCCAGATGGTGTGATATGTCCTGCCTATGTTTATCAGGTTAAATCTCCAAGACCTTATGGTGATATTAGTATAATAAAATCCAGTCTGTCATTGCTTGAAAATGCAGGTCCGAAGCCGAATGAACTGACTTTAAGGAATCTGGTTAATAAACTATACGATGACAGTTATTATTCAAAAATAGAGATGGGTTTACAGAAAGCGGAATCAAAGGTATACGATGTAATCTCACAGAGGCGCTATCTATATACGGGTAAATTATTTGACGATGATATCGAAGCTTACACAAGAGAATCTGATTATCCCACGGAAACATGCATCCCCATTGAATATCAAAGTGAAGTCGAGAGCCTTAATCCGTTGAACCGAATTGGATATCATCTTAGAGTTCCGAAATGGATGTACGATAAAAACAAGTATGAAACAGACGGTGAGATTCGTTATATTGGTTTGCACTATGATTCACTGAAAGGCATTACTAGGGATCAACATTTAGGTTAAAATCAGACCTAAAAGGGATTGAAAGTATCATAGTAGTGAGACACGGAACCCATGGCCTTTCGTATTACAATCAGACCTAAGAGGGATTGAAAGGTTTTATATTTGCTTCCACCATCCCAAATATACTGGTTAAAATCAGACCTAAGAGGGATTGAAAGAACGTCCCGCAGAACATTAAGCTGGAGTATATGGTAGTTAAAATCAGACCTAAGAGGGATTGAAAGGAAAACAACGCTGCAATATGTGTGATGGAAAGTAGAGTTAAAATCAGACCTAAAAGAGATTGAAAGACACGCTGTTCTGCTCGAACAAAAATCTACGAAATAATTTCAACCTACATATAAAGTTTTTGAATATTGTTTGTTCTTTTCATATTCTCCCTTAGATAATATATTACAGATGGAGTTAAGTGAACTTATTTTTAAAAATAGTTTGCATTCTATCCTCTAAAAATATTTCCAGGTTCTTTTTAATCCTGAAATTAAATCCGCATGATGGACATTGAACTTTAACATCGTTTGGTTTTGCACCAAAGACCTTGTCATAACTTCTCTTGCGTTCATCTGTAGCGAATTGAAGATAGATAGCAGTTGTTCCTAAATTTGAATGGCCAAGTTGTTGTTGTAAAGTACGAAGGTCCATACCATTCTGTATACAGTAGATTGCATGACCGTGTCTGAATTTATGAGCCGATATCCAAGGTTTTCCTATCTTTTTTGCAGTGCGTGCTATGAACGCCTTTGTTCCGTATTCAACAGTATTTATCAATTTGTCATTCAACTGGAGATTGTATCTCTTTATATGCGCTTCAATCTTTTTTAAAGTATCATCATCTACTACAACAGTCCTTGCTTTGAGCTCTTTTGACCTTGTGTTTTTTCCGTATATGGCTATCAGCCTTTCTTTGAATAAAACGTCTTTAACTCTTATTCCATGGTGCGGCTTTAAAGTATATGTCCTGAAATGTTTGCAATCAATTTCAATGCAGGCGCTATTATTTTTTACTTGTTTCCACTTAGGGCATTGGGTCCTTAAGCCTTCGAACTGTGGATGTAAACATTTGGTGGTAGAACCGCCTGGTGTCCCCACTATTTCTGCTATTCGCGCCCCTGTAAAGAATAGCAGCCTTATTAAGAGCGAATAGCTGCCTCTCCGTACGCTTTTTAATCGAGCATTTTCATCGAAGTGTTTAGCAGCTTTTTCCATTTGTAAAAAATCTTCATATGTTACATATTGACTTAAATTTCTCATAGGTGCTGACGGCATAAATTTAACCTCTGTGATATTCACGGTTTAAATGAGGTTTCAAAGCTGTAGCTATCTTTAATTTGCAAAAAAAGCTGTCTTTATCCCTATAATCGCTCAGCTTGGCGCCATCGAAGCCCTGCGCAACGGCCAGACCGAGATGGAAAAGATGGTGCGTGACTACGACAGACGCCGCCACCTTATTGTCAGCGGACTGAACAAGGTCGGTCTTGACTGCTTCGAGCCCAAGGGTGCTTTCTATGCTTTCCCTTCCATCCAGAGCACGGGCCTGAGCTCCGAAGAGTTCGCCGAGCGCCTTCTCTTCGAGCAGAAGGTCGTCACCATTCCCGGCAATGTGTTCGGTGAGGCCGGAAACGGTTTTTTGCGCTGTTCCTATGCAACTTCCATGCAGGAGATAGAAGAGGCGCTTGCAAGGATCGAGGCTTTTGTGGATGGATTGTAATATCAGATGACCAATCCGTTCATGCAATTTTT
>JAALLO010000346.1_pt1 | contig 9292 bp, 8 predicted proteins | sample 7245941 | NCBI WGS metagenome assembly JAALLO01 (sample SAMN13049198, study PRJNA578106) | oil field metagenome | isolation source: filtered produced water from oil reservoir A2 | place: USA:offshore Texas | collected 2016 | reverse complement strand
TTAAAAGAAATCTATCTGACTTACAATTACGATAAAAAGATAATTGAATCTTTGGTAGAAATAAGTTTTCTAACGAATAACTACGAAATTATAAAAGACCTTTATAATACTTACATAAATTTGAAAGGGAACGATTCTCAAACATTACTGTACTTTTCTAAAATTTTTTATAACCTGGGAGAAACAGAAAAATCCAAAGAAATAGCCCTTTCTTTAATCCCAGTTGCAAAAGATTCAAAGATTCTTTCTGAAACATACGAATTTTTAGGTGACATAGAAAACAATTACGAGAAAAGGATAGAATATTATCAAAAAGCTTTAGCTCACGACAAAGAAAGTGGAAGAATAATGTCTAAATTGGGGTTAACCTACTATAATTGGGATAAAAAAGAGTATGCTCAGTTAGCTAGATACTTTCTCAACGGTGCACAGAGCCGCAATTATATAACCGAAGAAACTGAAGAAGCTTTAAAAGAATTGAGAGTGAGGGTTGTACTTGAAATTTTCCTTAAATATTTATTACCTTTGCTGTTAGGAGTAGTTTTTGCTTTATGGCTGCTATATTATTTGGATAAAAGAAGGAAGATCAAAGAGCACAATCGTATTTTTAAAGAGCAGAATAATAAATAGGTGAACTAATACGTACCACGCGGGAGGAATTATTTTGGATTTAGGCGAAAAATTTGAAGAGCTTATGAAAGTGGTCAACTACCCACCGTCTAAAGACGGGGGCTTGCAAAAGCCTTAGTTGACTACCCTCAGCCGATTGAAGAAACGGGCTTCCGCCTCTTAAGGAAGAAGAAACGGGCTCACGCCTCTAAAGGAAGATCATCGGGCTACGTTATATAGGTCATAACACCTTCGGATGTTTCTCCTAGTCTGTCGCTCTGTTGTTTAGCTTTAAACAATCCTGAGGGGTAGGGATAGTGAGCTAAACGTAAAAAGCCTATATAACATTGGGGAAGGAGAATAACTCCATTAAGGAGATGCACTTTATGTTAGTGTACGTTTTAAACAAATACGGGAAACCTCTTATGCCTTGTAAACCTTCAAAGGCAAGAAAACTACTTAAAGAGGGAAAAGCCAAGGTTGTTAGAAAAGAACCTTTTACTATTCAATTACTCTATGGCAGTAGTGGTTATAAACAACCTATTACTTTAGGAGTAGACGCAGGAAGTAAAAGTATAGGGTTGTCTGCTACTACTGAAAATAAGGAACTTTTTGCAGCAGAAGTTGAAATAAGAGATGATATACCTAAACTTATATCTCAGAAACGACAGTATCGTAAAGGTAGACGTTTCAGAAAAACAAGGTATAGGAAACCACGCTTTTTAAACCGTGTCCACAGTAGAAAAAAACAGAAACAGGCTGACGCCACACAGCCTTACGGCAGACAAGGGAACTGGCTTGCACCGTCAGTAGAACATAAAATAAAGTCGCACATTAAACTGATCGATCTAGTTCATAGCATACTTCCTATTACAACGATTGTAGTAGAAGTTGCAAGTTTCGATATACAAAAGATTAAGAATCCTAACATTGAAGGCAAACAATACCAACAAGGTGAACAATTAGATTTTTGGAATGTAAGAGAATATGTTCTTTGGAGAGATAATTATACCTGTCAACGCTGCAAAGATAAGTCCAAAGATAAGAGGCTCAATGTTCACCACATCGAAAGTAGACAAATAGGTGGGAACGCACCTAGTAATTTAATTACATTGTGTGAAACATGTCATAAGGATTACCACGATGGAAAAATTAAATTGGATTTTAAAAGAGGACAAAAATTTAAAGATGCTACCTCTATGAATATTATGAGATGGACATTATACAATAGATTGAAAGATTTGTATTCTAACGTTCATCTAACTTATGGATATATCACTAAAAATACAAGGATACAAAATAGTTTAACTAAAACACATAGAATAGACGCCTTATGTATTAGTGGTCATCCTCAAGCAAAACAATTAGATTACTATTATCACATTAAAGAAGTTCGACGACACAATAGACAAATACACAAAGCTAAAATTCTAAAGGGAGGAATAAGAAAACTAAACCAAGCACCTTATCTAGTACATGGTTTTAGATTGTTTGATAAAGTAAAATACAAGGGTATTGAATGTTTCATATTTGGAAGACGTTCAACTGGATATTTTGATATAAGAAAACTTGATGGTACAGTAATTCATAGAAGTGCAAAAAGCAAAGATTTAATCTTGGTAAGTAAAGCTAAAACTCTATTATGGGAAAGGAGGGAAAATTCTGCATTCCTCTCACCACTTCCTTATCTGCCGTAAGGCTGTTCTCTGGTGAGTCTCCTGCAGATATTTTTCATGAAAAGATTGAGGGGACCAAAAGGTTGCGATCCTGCACTCTCTTTAGCAAGAAGAATTCAAGAAAATGCTGCTGCGGTAGGGTTTGACTGGGTAGAAGTTAAAGATGTGCTCGATAAAGTAAAAGAAGAAGTGGAAGAACTTAATGAAGCAAAAACCCAACCAGAGATAGAAGAAGAGTTTGGGGATTTGTTGTTTGCGCTGGTTAACTTGGCTCGTTTTTTAAAGATAGATCCGGAAGTATCTTTAAGAAAGGCAAGTGAGAAGTTTATAGAACGCTTCAACCAGATGGAAAAAGCGATTGAAAAAGATGGAAAGGAATTTGAAGCTTTAAATTTAGAAGAGTTAGATAAATATTGGGAATTAATAAAAAAAGAGGAAAAGAGGTGAGAATTAGGTGGAAATAGGCATATTCGGCCTTCCGTTAACAGGTAAAACTACTATTTTTTCCCTTTTAACAGACTATAAAATAGAGGATAGTTATAAAAGAGAGGCTATAAATAGAACGGCAATTATAAAAGATGAAAGAGTTAATTCTCTTGCACGTTTGTACAATCCCAAAAAGGTTATCTTTGCTAGCTTAGATTTTATCGATATACCAAGTTATGACCACAAGGGGGATCCAAAAGAAAAAACGAGAATTTTTCAGATGATACAAAATGTTGATGCTTTGCTTTTGGTTATAAGATCTTTTGAAAATCCGTCGGTACCTTGGCCTGAAAATGCTGATAATCCAATAAAACAACTAAGCATATTAAAAACAGAGCTAATTTTTAGAGATTTAGAAATTGTAGAAAACCGATTAGAGAGGCTTGAAACGCAAAAGAAAAAGACAAAGTTCTCAGCAACAGAAGAAAACGAAGAAAAAATTTTGTTGAAAATAAAAGAAGTTTTGGAGGATGAGGTTTTCGTTTCGAAAATGGAATTGAGTGAAGAGGATAAAAAATTAGTTGGTTCTTTAGCTTTATTCACTTTAAAACCCATTATCGTATGTGTCAACGTCGACGATGACCAATTTTCAAAAAATAGCTACGAATATAAGGAACAGGTAGTCGAAGAATGTAAAAAGCAAAATTTTGCGTACATTGAAATAGACGGAAAAATAGAAGTAGAAATAAACGAGCTTGAGGACGAAGAAGAAAAAAGATTATTCTTAGAAGATTTATCAATTAAAGAACCTGGTGTTGAAAGATTAGCAAAAATTGTGTATAATCATGTTGGACTAATTTCTTTCTTCACCGTCGGAAAAGACGAGGTAAGAGCTTGGACGGTTAAAAAAGGTAGTACAATGAAGGAAGCAGCCGGAAAAATACATTCTGATTTCGAGAAGAATTTCATTCGTGCAGAAGTTATGAAATATGAGGACTTAATTAAATACGGAAGCGAAGAAAAAGTTAAAGAACAAGGACTTTGGAGATTGGCTGGAAAAGATGAAATATTGGAAGATGGAGAAATATTAAACATTAGAGCTAGCGCTTGATTTGAGGGGTGACCTAATGATACTTGTCACAGGAGGAGCTGGGTACATAGGTTCTCATTTGGTGAAAAGGCTGCAAGATCAAAATAAAGAAGTAGTAGTTTTTGATAACTTCGAAAAAGGCCATAAGTGGGCTGTTAAAGATGTACAAGTCGTTGAAGGAGATCTCAGAAACGAAAAAGACATTGATTACGCCTTTGAAAATTACAAAATAGACGAGGTATATCATTTCGCGGCTTTTTCATTAGTTGGTGAATCTATGACAGAACCTAATAAATATTTTAAAAACAATATATATGGAACCTTGAACCTTCTTAACGCCATGCAAAAACATAAATGTAGGTACATAGTTTTTTCTTCTACTGCAGCTGTTTATGGAGAACCAGAAAAAGTCCCCATCACTGAAGACCAACCCAAGAACCCTACGAACATCTATGGTCAATCAAAATTAATGATTGAAGATATTCTCAATTGGTATTCTAAACTTGATATTATAAGATATGTAGCTTTAAGATATTTCAACGCCGCTGGGGCGTATTATGATGGTAGTATAGGCGAAGCCCACGAACCTGAAACTCACTTGATCCCATTAGTTCTTGAAACAGCTTTAGGGAAAAGAGACCAACTGTACGTTTATGGCAATGATTACCCAACCAAGGACGGAACACCCGTTAGAGACTATATCCATGTCATGGACTTGATAGAAGCCCATATTTTAGCTATGAAATGGATGAAGGAGAATGAAAAATCTGACGTTTTTAATTTAGGTAATGGTCAAGGATTTACCGTTTTAGAGGTTATCAAAACAGCTGAAAAAGTAACCTCAAAAAAGATAAATTACGAAGTAGTAGAAAGAAGGCCAGGTGATCCTGCTGTTTTAATAGCCTCCTCAAAGAAAGCAGAGGAAGTTTTAAACTGGCACCCTCAAAATAAAGAATTAGAAAAGATAATATCTGATGCATGGAAATGGCATAAAAATAAAGACAAAAATGTTTTAGGAGGATAACTCATGGAGATAGTAGACCTAAAAAAATGGATAAGAGATATACCAGATTTTCCAGAAAAAGGAGTTATATTTAGAGATATCACACCACTTTTGAAAAACCCAGAAGTTTTTAAGTATTCGGTCGAAAAAATCGCTGAATTGATAAAAGAGTGGGATTTTGATTGCATTGTATCCCCCGAGTCAAGGGGGTTTATATTTGCTACACCTTTAGCTTACCTCATGAATAAAGAATTCGTTCCCATAAGAAAACCAGGAAAACTGCCTTACAAAACCTATTCGATCTCTTATGAACTAGAATACGGTCAAACATCCCTGGAAATGCATGTTGACGCGATAGATAAAGGAGAAAAGGTGATAGTCGTTGATGATGTGTTAGCCACGGGAGGTACTACAAAAGCGATAAAAGAATTAGTAGACAGAGCCGGAGGCAAAACCGTTGGAGTTGTCTGCCTTGCTGAATTAACCTATCTAAATCCAAGAGAAAATCTAAACGATTTAGAAATTGCCAGTTTGATACGATATTGAAAGCATAATTTAAACTCAAGAAGGGGGAAAAAAGATGAATGGTATAAAATTTGATTTTTCAAATGTTTTCCATCCTAATATTGAAAATGGCTTAACGAAAGAAGAAATAAACGACCAAGCTAATAGAGTTCAAGATATTGTGGAAACGATAATACAAAAAAATCCCGGCTTTTTAAATCTGCCTTTCACAAGGGTTTACATAGATAGGGTTTTGGATTTAAAAACGTGGATACAAAGTTTTGAAAGTGTAGTAGTTTTAGGTATAGGTGGTTCTGCATTAGGAAATCAGGCGCTGCAAACAGCCCTTAATCCATTGCATTATAACGCTTTGTCTAAAGAAATAAGAAAAACTCCCAAAATTTTCATCCTGGATAATGTTGACCCCGATTTTATAGCATCAGTTTTGGACCAAATTGATCCAAAGACTACTCTGTTCAATGTTATATCAAAATCCGGTACAACAGCAGAAGCCATGGCAAATTATCTGGTTGCAAGAGGAATAATCGAAGGATACGGATTAGATCCAAAAAAACACTTCCTATTCACCACCGATCCTGAAAAAGGTATATTAAAGAAAATAGCCGAAGAAGAAGGAATCAAAACCTTGGATATACCTCCTTCAATTGGCGGTAGATTCAGCGTTTTAACCCCTGTCGGCTTATTATCAGCTTTGGCAAGTGGAATAGATATAATTGATCTATACAACGGTGCAAAAGAAATGCACAAAAGGGTTACCAATCCAAACATTTGGGAAAATCCTGCGGCTTTTAACGCCTTAGTGCATTATCTATATTACCAGAAAGGTTATAATATTTCCGTAATGATGTCCTACTCAAACAAATTGTTTCTACTCGCTGATTGGTACAGACAATTATGGGCAGAAAGCCTTGGAAAAAAATACAATTTAAAAGGTGAAGTAGTCAACGTTGGGCAAACTCCAATAAAAGCATTAGGCACAACAGACCAACATTCCCAAGTTCAACTGTACAACGAAGGTCCATACGATAAGGTAATCACTTTCATACAACTAGAAAATTTCGAACGAAACATAAAAATCCCTAATATACACTGTGATCTTCCCGAGCTATCATATCTAGGAGGTAAAAATCTTTCAGCCCTTTTGAATACAGAATTAGCTGGTACAGAATACGCTTTAACAGAAAACAATAGACCAAATCTAAAAGTTATTTTCCCTCAGATCAATCCCTTCAATGTGGGACAATTCATATTCGCATACGAATTTCAAACAGCAGTAATGGGAAATCTATTAGATATAAACCCTTATGACCAACCAGGCGTTGAATTAGGTAAAAAGGTTACCTATGCTTTGATGGGAAGAAAAGGTTACGAAGATTTCAGTATCGAGGTAGAAAACAAGCTCAAAAACAAAAAACAGGTGACGATGTAAAAAATGGTAATAGGAATTACAGGCCCTGCAGGATCTGGAAAAAGTACTATATCAAAGATAATAAAAACAATATACAAAGATAAGGCATCCATAATCGATGTGGATAGGTTAGGACACGAGGTCTTAACCTATTTTTTTATCAAAGAGAAATTGAAAGAAGTTTTTGGAGAAGGAATATTCGACGATGATAACAATATTTCCAGATCAAAACTTGGTGAAATAGTTTTTTCAAATAAAGAAAAGTTGGAATTATTGAATCAGATAGTCCATCCAGAAATTCTTAATAAAACTGAACAAATACTGAAAGAAATTTCAAATAAAAATGATATAATAATCATAGATGCAGCTTTGCTTTTCAAAATAGGATTGGACAAATTATGCGATAAAATTATCTACGTAGATGCCCCAGAAGAATTACGTATTAAAAGGCTGTCAGAAAAACGAGGTATTCCCTTGGAAAAAGCAAGAAACATCGTTAAATCCCAAGAACACATAAACTCTGAGCGTTGCGATTTTAAAATATTGAATATTGGTAATTTTGACCAATTGTACAAAGAAACAGAAAAAATTATCCAAAACTTATGAGGAGGTGTTCGGAATGAAGAAAGTTGTTTCTATTCTTTTCACGGTTTTACTTGTTTCTTTTGCTTTTTCTCAAGTCGAGATAGAGTTTTGGCACGGTATGGGAGGACAACTGGGAGAAACTCTGAATTCCTTAGTCGATACTTTTAATAGGGAAAACCCAGATGTTCATGTGTCAGCCATATATGTGGGAAACTACAGTGCATTAAACCAAAAGTTACTTTCTACGATCACCGCTTATTCCCAAGGAAGTACCACAGACCTTCCAACTTTATCTCAAGCTTATGGAAACTGGACCGCAATGTACCTGTTTTCTGATGTAGTGCAACCACTCAACGGATATATTGAAAAGGATCCTGAGTTTAAAGAAGCTTGGGATAATCAGATATTCCCTGTTCTAAAGGATTTAGTTACATGGGGAGACACAGTATATGGAATCCCATTTAACAAATCTGTTTATGTTTATTATTATAACCCTGATCTATTTGACTTATTTGGAATCGATCCCCCAAAAACTATGGATGAATTATGGGAAGTAAGTGAACTTTTAACAATGGATTTAGACATGGATGGAGAAACGGATCAATATGGATTAGGTGCGAGAAACTTTATCGACGATTTTCAAATATTCTTATATGCATATAACGCAACATTTTTAGAATACGTCGGCGATGGCAAATACAGAGTTGTTTTACCTGAAGAAGAAACAAAAGAAGTTTTAACATTCATAAAGAACCTGAAAGATTCTGGATACGCTTTGTTCCAAAACGCATATTTGGATCCCCAGTTTGGCTCTGGAGAAATAGCCGCATACATGGGAACGGTTGCAGGTTTAACTTATGCTGAACAATCGTCCAGAGGAAAACACGGTGTTGCTTGGGCTCCATTACCTTCTGTAGATGGCGTCCCTCACTCTCCTATAGCTGGAACTGATGTGATAATGTTTAACTGGGTAAGCCAAGAGCAAAAAGACGCAGCTTGGAGATTCTTGAAATTTTTGATGGATCCCGTTAACGTTGCATACTGGTCTATAAATACTGGATATGTTCCAATAAGAAGAGATGTTGAAGAGGTTCCACAGTGGCAAGCCTATACAGCAACAGATGATAAGCCAACTATTGCGCTTAACGAATTAGAAACCGCTATCCCAGATCCAAAACCAGCTGCATGGAACGATATAAGAAATGATATCAGTACATTATTTGCTAACTTTTTAAACGATATGGCAACTGTAGATGAGACATACGATGCTATCGTGAATACTTTAGAAACAGGATTAAAGGAGACAGGCGAATACGCTGAATAATCAGTAATAATCATCAAAACCCCAGGTAGTATCAAAACCTGGGGTTTTATTTTGGTGGAGTTGATGGGATTCGAACCCACGACCTTTGCCTTGCGAAGGCAACGCGCTCCCGCTGCGCTACAACCCCTTCTTTTTATATTATATCAAAATTCATCAAATAATTAAACTTCTTGTATAATTCCATCTCTAATTTGAATAATTCTATCGGCTCTTTTTGCAATATTCAAATCATGGGTAACTACCACAAGCGTTGTGCCATTTTCTTTTCTTATTTCCTCCAAAAGTTCTATTATTATTTCACCATTTTCACTGTCAAGATTTCCGGTTGGCTCGTCAGCCCATATAACCTCTGGCGAATGTATTATAGCCCTTGCAATAGCAACTCTTTGTTGCTCTCCACCTGATAGTTCATAGGGGAATCTTTCTACTTTACTATCAAGCTTAACCTTCTTTAAAACTTCATAAGCTTTGTCTTTTGAGGTTTTGTTCTTTTCTCCTAAGATTAGCAAAGGCAACTGAACATTTTCTAAAACCGTCAAAACCGGAATAAGATTAAAAAATTGAAACACAAAGCCCATGTTTTTGGCTCTGAAGGAAGTCCGTTCTTCTTCTTTCAAATTTTGGAACGGAACCCCTTTAAAGTAAA
>JAALLO010000342.1_pt1 | contig 9465 bp, 9 predicted proteins | sample 7245941 | NCBI WGS metagenome assembly JAALLO01 (sample SAMN13049198, study PRJNA578106) | oil field metagenome | isolation source: filtered produced water from oil reservoir A2 | place: USA:offshore Texas | collected 2016 | reverse complement strand
AAAGTACGTAAGTTACTGAATTTGTTTTCAGGTGATATTATTAACCTGGAAACTAAACATAATTTTATATTTATTCATGAAGGGGGTACTTTATGAGAAAGCAACTGATAATATTGATTACAGTACTGTTAGCTGTATTTCTGGCTATTGGGTGTACATCTACAGATACTGAAGACCAGCCGACAACAGAGGAAAACATCACAGGTGCAGAAGAAGAAATAACTGGCGCTGAAGAAGAAATAACTGGCGCTGAAGAAGATATTGAGGAAAACATAACCGATGTTGAAGATGAGATGATGGAAAATGATTCCATGGACGAAGAAGACATGATGGAAGAAGAAAACGATACAATGGATGAAGAAGAAATGATGGACAACGAAACCATGGGAGAAGGAGAAACCATAGTCACAATCACTGGAGATGGATTTGAACCTTTTGATACCCAGATAACTGTTGGTGACACCATCACCTGGATGAACGACGATAGTATGGCACACACTGTTGTTGATGATGAGGGAGTCTTCAACTCAGGAGATATTGAGCCTGGAGAATCTTACAGCTATACATTTGATGAAGCAGGAACTTACACCTATACATCCGTTGAAGACGAGACATTTGAAGCCATGATAACTGTCGTTACCTCAGATGATGAAAATATGAGCGAAAGCACCAGTGGAGATGTAGTAGTAGTACCAGTGGATTAAGAACAAGATCAATTAAAGCTATCACAACTTTAATAATCAATTTATCAGACAAATTTGGCGGGCAGTAAGTTTTCAAACTGCTGCCAACAAACTTTTTTCATTATTTGATACTGGATGTCTGGAATAAGGCATACCATTAGTAAAGCAAATTATCCTATTCCGACTCTCCTGTAGCATCAGCCATGCAGTTCGAAAAGACAAATAAGAATATTGAAGAGTATAAAAGTTACTGAATTTGTTTTCACGTGATATTATTAACCTGGAAACAGAACATAATTCAATATATCTATTCAGGAAGGGGGTACTTTGTGAAAAAGCAACTGACAATATTAATCATAGTGCTGCTAGCCGTGTTCATGGCTATTGGATGCACATCTACAGATACTGAAGACCAGCCGATAACAGAAGAAAACATTACAGGCGCCGAAGATGAGATTACAGGTGCCGTAGAAGATATAGAAGAAAATGTAACTGAGGCTGGAGACGAAATAATGGAAAATGATTCCATGGGCGAAAATGAAAGCATGGACGAAGAATTGATTTGATCGACAAAGTAAACTGAATTACAAGATATTATCATGTAGAGCAAGGGGGTTAATTTATGAGAAAGCAATTTTTAATATTGTTTGTGGTGATGCTAGCTGTTTTTGCAGCTATCGGATGCACAGACACTGAAGACCAGCCAACTGAAAATGAAACACCTGTAGACCAGCCGACTACAGTACCAAGTGATGAAGAAATGACGGGTGAAGAGGACATGATGGAAGAAGAGGATGATATCATGGACGAAGAAGAAACGTTGGAAGAAGAGGACATGATGGAGGAAGAGAATGATACCATGGATGAAGAAGAAATGATGGAAGAAGAGGACACGATGGAGGAAGAGAACGATACCATGGATGAGGAGGAAATGATGGAAGATGGAGAAACCATGATCACGATTGATGGAGATGGATTTGCTCCTGCCGAGACAGAAATTTCCGTTGGTGAAACCGTTACATGGACAAACGAAGATAACACAATTCACAGCGTAGTGGCAGACGATGGTACATTCGATTCCGGTGAACTTGATGAAGGCGAATCATTCAGTTATACCTTTGACGAAGCGGGAACTTACCAGTACGGATCCGATGAAGACCCGTTCTTTGATGGTACAGTAACCGTTGCCTCCGAAGAAGGAACTACTACCACCAGTACAGTCACAAATGGTAATATAACAGTACCTGCAGATGCATAAGATCTGCAAGAACTTATTCGAATATATTGGATAAAAACGATTTAATTTTTTCCGCCGACTGAACATCTAATCAGAAGATGCGGCTTACAGATTCGGATTTATCGAAAGGAGATTTATAAATCAGGACGAGAGGACTTAAAAGCAAATTTTATCATATTTGTGAATACATTTCTTTGCCTACAGATAGTAAAAAATATCGAGAAGATTCGATTCACTTTTAAAGAAGTAAGAACATATACCAAATATAGAGAAAAACGTCTGTATTCCATACTGGGAGGAGTTATATGGGTGTAGAAGACATAATGAAGGAGATCACAGACGAGAACGAAAGCATAATAAATTCTAAAACCTTGCTCGGAGAACCTTTTACATGGGCGGGGAAAACAGTAATGCCAGTAATTAAAATGTCTGCAGGATATGGAAGCGCTGGTGGAGAACGTAATAAGGAAAAAAGCCAGGGATTTGCCGGCGGAGGTTATGCAGGCGTCAACATGGAACCAATTGCCTTTGTTGTCATAGCTGAAGATGATGTCAGGCTGTTGAGCATAACCGGAAAGCACAGATATAGCAGCGTAATTGACATGATCCCTGAAGTCGCAAGTAAGATACCTGAAGCTGTAGAGAGAGCCAAGGTGGCAAGCAACGAGGTTGCTGAAAAGGCCAAGCGCAAGTCTGAGCAAGCCGGCAAAATGATCAAAGAGAAGGGATCAGCCCTAAGGAAAGAAACAAAAGAAGAAGCAGAAGCCCTCCAAGAAAAAGCAAGTGAAGAGAAGGCAGAACTTGAGGAAGCCGCAGAAGAAACAGAAATGGAAACTTCAAGCGGCAAGTGGGGAGGATCATCTAAGTAATCTCCCAATTAAAAGCTTCGAGGGCCTTTTTTAGCGAGAAGATATCATAGATTATTTTGTGTCTGTAGCCAGACTTCATATTGTTGATACGAATCCATTGAAGGGATGAATCACAGAAGAATACAGATATTCACAAAATATTATCTTCTCTTGTAGTGTCGAATCCGGATCCAATTTAAAATCCGGATCTGACCATCATAGACAAAAAGTATACACTCTTTTTATCAGAAATCATTATGATAGATGAATCTATGCAAGAATTACCTGATAAAGACTTTTTTATAGATTATTTTGAGAATAAATAATCTAATTACACTTTTTTATGTTGAATTTTATTGAAATCATATTCTGAGCATTTTTCAGAGTTTTTTGACAGATCAATAATGGATAAATTAATTTTAATATACATGACTGATCCATAATTTTAAAAAATGATTTTAAGTTGCCAATATTGCTGAAGTTTTAGTAATAATTAGATATAAATACTTAAAACACAATTAGAGCTGTTTAAAATCTTATAAACTAAAAATTATAAATCATACATATTTAAACTAATTTTAACTTGATTATTACACCATATAATGCAATTATTACTATAAAATGGAGTGAAAATGAAAAAAGAGAAGTATGGATTCCCCCTGGATGACTATATTTCCGCCAGGGATTTTAAAAAGATCAAAAACTTTTCCAGAGACAAGGAGACACCGCTCCTAATAGTTGACCTGGAAAAGATCGGAAACATGTACGACCAGATAATCGAGTACATGCCTTTTGTCAAGGTACATTATGCAGTTAAGGCAAATCCGATGGATGAGGTCATAAGTACACTCCGGGACAGAGGTTCCAGCTTCGATGCCGCGACAATCTATGAGGTCGACCAGTTGCTCAAACTTGGCGTTGGTCCCGAGCGTATAAGCTACGGTAACACAATAAAAAAGGAGAAGGATATCGCATATGCTTATGAGAAAGGAATCAGACTATTTGCCACGGATTCCGAAAGCGACCTCAGAAAACTTGCAAAAAATGCGCCCGGTTCAAAGGTGTTCTTCAGGGTTCTTACTGAGAGTGACGGTGCGGACTGGCCGCTTTCCAGAAAGTTCGGTGCCCATCCAGACATAATATATAAGCTTATCCTCAAATCCCATTCACTGGGGCTGGAGCCCTACGGCCTGTCCTTCCACGTAGGTTCCCAGCAACGTGATATAGGACAATGGGACAACGCACTTTCAAAATGCAAGTATCTTTTCACGGCTGTAGCCGAAAAGGGAGTAAAACTCAAGATGATAAATCTTGGTGGTGGATTTCCTGCAAAGTACCTGTCCCCTGCAAATGAACTTGAGACCTATGCCCGGGAAATATACCGTTTCATACACGAAGATTTCGGGGACGAGTTCCCTGAGATCATCATAGAACCCGGCAGATCCCTGACCGCCGATGCGGGAATAATAGTGAGTGAAGTTGTGATGGTATCAAAGAAGGCAAGATTGAACCAGTACAGATGGGTGTATCTTGATATCGGAAAATTCGGCGGGCTCATAGAAACGCTTGACGAGTGCATCAAATATCCCATATACTGTGAGAAAAAAGGATATGCTGAAGAGGTTATTCTTGCGGGTCCCACATGTGATAGTATGGACATACTCTACGAGGATCACAAATATACCTTCCCGCACACTCTCAAAGAAGGAAACCGCGTTTATATATTCACAACCGGAGCCTATACACAGAGCTATTGTTCCGTGGCATTCAATGGATTCCCTCCACTGAAGGCCTATGTCATGTAAAAGGAATCATCTTTCTGCCCGGATCGGGAGATTTCTCCCGATTTTATTTATATACACCACAAGCAAAAATTTATCAGAAGATCAATTCCAATCGACAGACATGGCGAGATCACCCGCTTTCTTACACAGCCGCTGATAATCCGGAGTCCCTATAAGCTCCATGGAATCCTTTAGTGCTTCCAGAGACTCCATTGACTGGGACACAGAAGCAGTACGATCCAGTTCTGATGCCTTTATACCAAGCCTGCCGATATTGCGGACTATATTCTCAATGATCAGAGGGTCGGTCCTTTTTTCCACACACGACATACCTACAGAGGCAAGAGAATCAATAACCCTTGAAGTTTCCCCGTCATAACCACCATATATTGCCATCTGCCCCTGATCATAAAGGTAATTTACCACCGTATGCAGCACATCCTTTTGATCTATATCTGCCGCAGCCTTTCCGATCTGTTCAAGTGAAGAAGACGCCTGCAGAATGGATTCAGCGGGGTCACTCTTATACAGCTCGTCCCAGATCAGCTCAAGCTTTTCAATGACAATGAACGTGGCATCTTCTTCATTATGCTTTAGAGTGAATTTGCCGAACCTTGCCATGCGGGAAAAGATATAGTTTGCAACGATTTTCCGATCAGTGGATTCAAGGCCCTCCTGTGTAAGTATGTCCTTTGCACGTAAGCTAATGATATTCAATCCGTTTCTTGTCGTCTCAAAATCATGATTTAAGAACGAAGTACTGATGATATCAACTATAGCTTGCATGGGGTCTTTTTCCCGGGTAGCACTCGATCTGACGTCTGTCGTAATACTCTTAGCTGTCAGCTTCATGGCCTGCATGTTCAGCAGTGTCGATGGCCTGAGCATGCGCAATGTCCTGAACAGATACGGGAACAATATCAGGAAAGAATAAACTCCTGTATGGAATACGAATGAGATATGGAACTGTGTATCAAATGAATTTCCGAATCCCGGAAGTGATTTGAGAACAAACAGACTGTAGGTCATTGACAGGATATAGATTACCATCAATATCCAGAAATCCGGGTTATAGGACTTGAGGAGACCTATCATCCTGACAGAGTACGAGCTGGACGCCATTTCCACAGCAACAAGACTCAATGTGACAATTATAGCCATTATTGCAGCTTCACTCTGGATAAGAGCGCTTATCATATATCTTGCACTTGCCACATCATAACTCGGAGGGCCAAACTGCATTATAATATAGCTGGAAACCCCGAAGACAACTAAGAACAGGACAAGATAGAAAGCAATTCTTGATATCCATAGTTTAAGGATGTCAAGTGAAAGATCCTCTCTGATTGCTTTAGATAACATTTAGATGATAGTCCCTGCCTTGATAACCAATTTCCTGATTTTGGAATAAGAATCCTGTAGCTTTAATGTGCATACAGAATAACGTCGATGTCACTATCATCTGTTTTTACTTAGTTCCGGATATTTATGTATATTGGAAATTATTTTTTATGACAGATATTTAAAAATAAATGAATGCAGAGCATCGCCCCGGCTTTCTTGGGCCTTAACTCTACTACATCAATCATCGTCATTGCCTGGTGGCTCGTCCAGTACTGATTCATGCCTGTACTTTTTTCTCGGAGTATTTCTGTTCCGCCAGCCAACATAGTTGTATAGAAGCTCAAAATCCTCCTGCGGGAATTCCATGACAAAATCCCTGAGAAAGAGATTCTTTCTTGCCAGTACCTCATCTTTTTCAAGAAACCACAATAAAATGGCAGTGGCTGCCATCTCAGAACCTTCAGAGTCATCTCCCCAGTGAAACTTATCTGCATTCCGGGGAATATCATGCTCATCCAGTATTTCAGGAGTAAGAGGGGAACCGTAAATGAACAGTTCCTTTGTTTCCCATACTCCCCTGACTTCCAGTCCTCTGCCATTCACTTTAGACATACGTGCAGCCTTTTCATCCACCACGGCATCCAGAACGTCAAGAACTTTGTCTGCAATAGAGCCAATTATTCCCATAGTCATCCTCCTGAAATTACATTACTGCCCTTACATCCACCTTTGTCCTGAACTCATCAAGAGTAGTAGTGGAATCCAGATAATCCTGAATATCAGCCGTCTGCACAGTGACCTCGTAGAGAGGATCATTTCCGTCATACATCTCTATGATCACCAATTCCGTATCCGGTGCGGTTTCAGCCGCTACTCCCATAATATACAGCCAGGTGAGAAGTGCATCGGTGTCTGATTTAACAGATGGCTGGTCATATCTGACAAGTACCTGCTCATCAGTAACCTCTACCACAGCATCATCGATCCCCTGGAAAGTCAGAGATTCATAAATTGACATGCTGGCAGCTCTGTCAACATCATAACTGTCCGAGACCATAGAATCCCATTCCGTGCTGTCAGCAACGGAAGTACTATCATCATCCCCGCCGGAGAATAGGAGGAATAAAAGTACTATTCCTATTATTGCAACTGTTCTTTTCTTCATAAGTCGTATTCCTCCCCGTTATTGTAGCTTATTGCAGGATTGCTGCGTTTGACCACCTGGCAATTATCCCATTTCCAGGGTTTCCAGCTGCTACCGGAATCTTTAATAGCAACATCGCCTATCGGATTTTCCCATTCGTCCGTGGGTATGTAATACGTTCCATCCTTTCTTGTGACCTTCACCCACTGGTCAGGACTTACCTCATGCTCTTCACCATTCTCATCCGTATAGGGCATGGAATAAGAGGGTCCGTCCGAAGTCTGTGTGACTTTACCGTATGAATCCAGGAATGCGTTGGGTGTGGAAGTTCCTATTGGACCATTTGTTATTACTCCCTGCCTGGCATCGCTGTTCTTTATTGCATTGTCAAGTTTTGGCAGGGTCATAACCACTTTTTCAGTTACTTCCAATCCGGTCTTTACAAGATCACCAACCACAGGTATCTTGTCAGCAACTTCCTGTCCGCCCTTTGCAACTACATAGAGAGCTTTTGCAGTGGTACCTGAAGATCCTTTCATCTCACTGAGCTTTTCTGTGTCCTTGTAGGCACCATAGTATTTGTCAACCTCTTCTTTCACGCTGTTGAGAGTGCCCAGTTTCTCAAAGTTCTTTGCTATCTTTGAGTCACCATAAGTATCCGAGAAGAATGAAGCTGCTTCATGTCCGGTCTTCAGTTTCTCCATGCTTTCCTTTCTGGTCTTGTCAATAGCATCAAGATAGATCGTGTCAGTGAGTTTTTCGGCAACTTTCTCCTTTCCTTCGTAATCCGAACCGTCACCCACTTCTACTGGCTCGCCTTCCTCAAAGGTAAAGTCCTCTCCAAAGACGTCTTTGATTACAGCCCTGTTGGATTCCACTTCCTGTTCTACACCTGTGTCCATTTCATCAAGTTTGTCGATATCCTCAGAACTTTCACCTCTTATCATATCGATGATCTTGGCCTGCTCCTGCGTGGATTCAACAAATTCTTCTGGAAGGACATAGTTCATCTGGATGTTCTGAAGATCTTCGATATCCTGCTTATCGATATCCTCTACGTCTACCTCGCCTTCATACCGGACCATTCCCTCCTCTTCCAGAATATCATACACTAAAAACAGATCATCAATATCCATGGGTTCGTCATCAGATTCTATGAATCCAGTATCCTCAGGTTCTGTATCATCATCTGTAAGAGATGGGATGTCCTCTGGAACCGGGTCCTGCAAAGAATCATCTTCTGCATCTGCAATAGAATTTTCTATCAGATCTTCCTGTAAAGTTGTATCCTCCTCTATTCCTTCACCAATGGCACCACTTGCAACAGACTGTTCTACAAGTGTGTTGAAGATGTTCTCGGCTACAGGCTGGATCTCAGGCAAAAGAACATTATAGCCATCTATGGTTACAACAACACGGGTTCCATAGGGACTTGGAGCATTGAACATAATATCGCTGCTTACCGTCCATTCAGGATTTTCAGACATGGACATCCGCTCATCCATATCCCAGTAATCAATACTTCTCATTTCAGGTTCAAGATCAGATTCCGAGAAATAGACCAGACCCAGGTGTTTATCGTCACCCACATACCAGACCCCATTATCATTGATATCCGGCTTGACCTCTTTTGCGGCAGCAATCACTATTTCATTGATGTCTTCTTCTGTATGTTCAACTACCTGAGGTTCCGGACTGCTCACCGTTCCTGAAAGGACGCCACTTGCAGCAGATTCCTCCACAAGTCTGATAAATATGTTATCAGCTACCGTTTCGATCTCAGATAAGGGAAGATAATGACCTTCTATAGTAACATAGACCTGTTCTCCCCCGGGAGTCGGAGCTGTGAATGATGCAGAACTTAGACTGTATCCGGACTGGTCAGTCGTTTCCCCTGTCATCATGATCATCGGATCATCTACATCCCAGTAATCCACACTCTTCATCTCATCCTTCAGAGGACCATTCTCCCAGAAACCTACTACTCCCACATGGTCTTGATCCTCGCCATACCATGCAAAATCTTCAGTGAAACCGGGTTGTGCCTCTTTTCCGGCTTCGTAGACTATGGTTTTTACCTCTTCGTAATTGTATTCTGCTGTAGCTACAGGTACAGACAGCAAAAAAACAATAAATATAACAATACTAAATATATCAATTCTCATATAATATTTGGTAGATTTAATTTGATATAAAGGTTTTTAGTAAGCAGCAACACTACCAAATATACGGGAGAAATTGCAGCTATTAGAAAAGCTTCAATTCCTGCACCAACAAATTATACTGCTTTTCAAGCTCAGGGAGTAGAGTGGAAACCTCATCCAGCCGACCATCCCTGGAAGCTTCATCCGTTTTTGCAGCTATATTGCTCAGAGCCATGGCACCGATGTTGGCTGAAGAGCCCTTTATCTTATGAGCATACCAG
>JAALLO010000341.1_pt1 | contig 9513 bp, 6 predicted proteins | sample 7245941 | NCBI WGS metagenome assembly JAALLO01 (sample SAMN13049198, study PRJNA578106) | oil field metagenome | isolation source: filtered produced water from oil reservoir A2 | place: USA:offshore Texas | collected 2016 | reverse complement strand
TATAATTTCTTATCATGTTTCTCAAACCTTGTTGATAATATTTTGGTATATCGTATGGTAAATTTGAATAGAATACGAAAACAGGAGGTCTAGTTCCTACCTGTGTAGCATAGTAAAATTTGATTCTTTTCCCTTTTTTAATTGGTGGTGGAGTAACAAGTGTGTATTTTTCTAAGGCTGCATTCAACGCACTTGTAGGGATTTTTTTGTTTCTTGATGTTTCGACATCCTCTATGGCAGTTATTAATTCTTGAATCCCCCATCTTTTAGGTGCAGATGTGAATACTAATGGACTGTAATTTACAAAGTAAAGTTCTTTTTCAAAATATTTAAAAAATTCTTCTTTTCTTTTGTGGTTGTGTCTAACTAGATCCCACTTGTTAAACGCTATAATCGTTCCCTTTCCTCTTTTTTCAGCAATACCTATAATGCTTTTATCTTGATGGGTTATGCCTTCTGTTGAATCAACCACTAAAATTACTACATCTGACTTTTCAACAGCTTTGATCGTTCTTGATATTGAAAACATTTCGATACTTCCATAATGAACTGTGCTTTTTTTCCTCATTCCAGCTGTATCTATGAATCTGAAAGTCTTATCGCCAATCTTAACTAGATGATCAATGGCGTCTCGGGTAGTTCCAGGTATTTCTGAAACGATGGCTCTTTCTGAACCAAGTATGCTGTTAAAAAGAGAAGATTTTCCAACGTTGGGTCGCCCAACGATAGAAACATTTATTTCTTTATTACCACTTTCATTATCAACAGATTCTACCGAATCTAAACCAGAAGTTTTTAAAGTGTTTGCGATAGTATCCATTAAAGTAAAAATGTTTCTGTTGTGTTCGGCGGAAACAGGGATTCCTTCCCCAAAGCCTAGAGAGTATATTTCTGGCTTTACCTCCAGCTCGTATTTTTCGAAATTCTCTGCCTTGTTAACAACTAATATAACCTTTGAATTGGACTTTCTTAAGTAGTCTGCAATATGATAGTCTTCTGAGGTAAGTCCAATCTTTCCATCGATTACAAATATTACCAAAGATACGTCTTTTAAACTTTCAAAAATTATTTTTTTCTGTCTTTCTTCTATATTATCTTCCGGTTGTTCGAATATACCACACGTATCAACCATTGTAAAAGATACATCGTCCCATTGGATTGTGGCGAATATATTATCCCTCGTTACACCGGGCATATCGTGAACTATTGATTTTCTTTCACCTATCATTCTGTTGAATAATGTTGATTTTCCCACATTTGGTTTTCCAATTATGAGAATCGTCGGGTTTTGCATGTTATTCCACCTCTTGTTTTTCATTGAAGCTATTTACTCTTCGTTCATTTCATTCATTATTTTTAGCGCTTCTTCTTTTTCTCTTTCTTCTTCTAGATGTGTTACACTTATAATCATATTTCCTCTTTTAAATTCATTTTCAAGACCGATCTCTAAGACTTTTGCTTCTATTTGATCTCCAATCCTATATGTTTCCTCAAGACTTTTTGAATTTGTAGAAGCCTTGCTTGCAGGTAAATAAGCTTCTACTTCGTAATCATCAATAAGTACTATTGCCCCTTTATCTAAAAAACGGACTATTTCCCCTCTAACAGTATCACCCAGTTTTATCTCCTGTGAAGCCTTTTTCCAAGGATTTTCTTTTGTTTCTCTAACTGAAAGTCTCATCTTTCTGTTATTCTTGTCTATTTTTATTATTTTTACTTTGATCTTTTGTTTTTCCTGAAGAACCGTAGAAATATCGTCTACAAAATCCCATGAAAGTTCTGAAACGTGTAAAAATCCAGTGATCCCTTGATCTATTTTTATAATTGCTCCGTTATCTAGAACCTTTTCGACGGTTCCTGTAACAATGTTTCCCTCATTGTACGTTTTTTCTAGGGTTTCCCATGGATCTCCTAAAACTTGCTTATAACTTAGATTAATCTTTTTATTCTCTTTGTCTACATTCAATATTTTAACTTGAACATCGTCTCCAACTTTTACTACATCGCTTATCCTACCCTTCCTACCCCAAAATACTTCCGTTTCATGAACCAAACCTTCTAAACCTTCGTCAATCTTAACGGTAAAACCAAAAGGTAATATGTTGGTCACAGAACCTTGAACAATGCTTCCTACAGGATACTTTTCGTCCACTGTTTTCCAGGGATCTTCTTTCATGCGTTTAAGTGATAGTGAAATTCTTTTTTTCTCCCTGTCCAATTTTATTATCAGTGCTTTAACTTTTTGACCCACTTTTAGATAATCTTTTATTGAGATCTTTTCGTCCCAGCTAACCTCACTTGCTGGTATGAGGCCGTTCAGATGATCGGTCAATTTTACAAAGGCACCAAAATCTTTTATATCCTCTACAACACCATCGATTACCATTCCTTCTTCATATTCATTGAAAGTTTGGCTAATTTTTTCTTCAACATAATCTCTTCTTGATACGACTATGTTTTTTCCATTTTTAGAAATAACTTTGGCCATTTTTTCTCCTTCAGGTAAATCATCTTTGGGTCTTAATAAAGATAGTGAACCGGGAAGAAATGCGTTGACAATACCTTCGATCAGTACGCTGTAACCTTTTTTTAGCTTGTTTTTAAAAATAATCGGATAATTCTCTCCTTCTTTTATCTTGTTCAAAGTTTCGTTCCAAACAGCCCTTTTTTCAGAGGCAAAGTTTAATCCTTCAGCATCATTTGTTTTAGTTATTTCTACTACTATCTTTTGACCTTCTTGATATTCTTGAAGTGGTTTTATGAGTTCTCCTTGACTTACAAATACATCTCCTGTTGCACCTTCTAAAGCAACCCATATACCATCACTATTTATTTCAAACGCCTTTCCTTCTATTATTTTTCCTTTTTTTACTTCGTTTATCTCTTGTTCGTTCAAAAGTTTTTCAAAAGTTTTTTCCTCCATTATGAAAGATCCTCCTTCTTTTGGCTTAGATACTCCAACACTTTGTTTAACTGGGATGTTGGTGTGGATGAACCAGTAACTATTCCTATTTTGTCTTGTGAAGAGATAACTATTTCCTTAAGTTCTTCAAGAGATTCGATATGGTATGTCCTTTTACAATATTTCTTTGAAATACGATACAATTTTTGAGTATTGGAACTGTTTTTTCCGCCTATAACTAACATTAACGTGCTTTTTTGAGAAAGTTCTAGTGTTTCCTTTTCCCTTAAGACAGTTTCAGAACAAATAGTATCTCTTATCAACACCTCCGTAAAAGAATTAATAGTAAGTATACTGACTATAAAATTTTTGTATTCTTCTTCGCCCATGGTTGTTTGTGACACTATCAATATCTTCCTTTGAGATATTTTCACTGGAGAAAGTGTTATTAACAATTTACTCTCATCTACATTTCCTTTTAGCCCTAGTATCTCTGGATGATCGGGTTTCCCGTACACGATAACGAAAAATCCTTCTTTTTGCTTGTTACCTACGTATTTTACTAAATTTGTAACTATTGGGCAAGTCCGGTCAATAACTTTAGAGAATTGATTTTCTAAAAGATCTTTCTCAGCCTTTGAAATACCATGGGCTCTTATAATTACCGTTTCGTTTATGGAATCTTCGGGTATATCATCTAATCCTTTTATAGTTATTGCACCTGCTCTATTTAATTCTTCTATTACCTTTTTATTGTGTACCAACTCACCGTAAATATAAATTTTATTTTTGTCAACAATGGAGTTTTTAACTTCATTGTACGCTTGTTGAACACCTGAGCAAAAACCGGTTCTTTTCGCTACATTAATCTCCATAAATACCACTCTCTTCGACAATTTTTAGTATTTTTTGCAAGACTTCTTCTATGGACAGATTAGTAGTATCTATAATTATCGCATCTCGCGCCGGTTTTAGTGGAGCTATTGAACGGTTTGAATCATTGTAATCCCTACTTTTTATTTCTTCCAGTATATCGTTGAAAGAAATATTTGCTTCTTCCCCTTTTTCCTCATTCCATCTTCTTTTAGCTCTTTCTTCTAAAGAAGCGGTTAGATAGATTTTAATATCGCTATCGGGGAGAACTACAGTTCCTATATCTCTTCCATCAACCACTATACTGACTTTTTCGGCAATTTGTTTTATTATCTCATTAACTTTTTTTCTGACAATATTATTCTGGGAATAAAGGGAAGCTAAATCACCGATTTTTGAATCTTTAATGGTGGTGGTCACATCTACTCCGTCTAAAAAGTAACGGTTGTTTTTTATTTCAATGTTAAGTTTTTCTAAAATATTTTCTATATTTTTTGAATCTTTTGGGTCCATCTTTTGTTCATTTAGGTAATAACCAATAATTCTGTATAAAGCTCCACTATTTAGATAATTTATCTTTAGTATATTAGCTAATTTTTCTGCGATCGTAGATTTTCCTGATCCTGCCGGGCCATCTATAGCAATTTTTATTTTTTTAGCTTTTTGAGTCATTTTGCTTCTCACTCTCGTTTATTTTTTTCAAAGCGAGGTGTAATTCTTCCAATTGTTTTTCGCTGACTTCTGATGGAGCATTGGTCATGGGATCGGTCCCAGAAGCTGTTTTTGGGAATGCAATAACCTCTTTTATGGATTCTTCTCCTACCAGTATGCTCACCAATCTATCCATTCCAATTGCTATACCTCCGTGAGGAGGAGCACCATATTTAAAAGCTTCTAATAAGAAGCCAAATTTCTCTTGTGCCTCTTCTTTACTCAAGCCTAAAACATCAAACACCTTTTCTTGTACATCTTTTTTGTGTATCCTAATGCTACCACTTGCGATTTCATAACCATTTATTACAAGATCATAAGATTGAGATTTGATTTTTAAAGGGTCTTTATTCTCGTATTTAGCTAAATCATCTAAATTGGGCATAGTAAAGGGGTGATGCTCTGCTACGATTCTTTGCTCTTCCTCATTCCAAGAAAACATTGGAAAATCAGTAACCCAAATTATACTGAACCCAGATTTTTTTTCGAACTCTTCTTTGATCATTTTTATCCTCAATTGTCCTAAAATCTGGTCTATTTTATCTGTTTCTTCTAAAATAGCGAATAAAACGTCACCTTCTTTCATTATACCACGTTCTACTAAGATATTAATCTCTTTAGCTGCAGCTTTTTTTATATTTGATCTTATTTCCTTGTCAAAAGCGATCCATATCAAACCAGAGCTTCCTTGTTCTTTTGCGAACTCTGTGAGGTTATCAAATTTTTTTCTGGAAAAATTGTCAGCCCTATCAGGGACAACAAAACCTTTTAATATAAGACCTTTATCTATCCCATTTTTTATAAAATTAGTTTCTGTATTTTGAAAATATGCTGTTAGGTCGATAAATTCCATACCATACCGTATATCAGGTTTATCTGAACCATATTTTTGTATCACTTCATCATAGGTGTATTTTGGAAAGGGGGTCTCTAATCCTTTGTAATTTATAGACTTTTTGAATATTTCTTTAATTAATTTTTCAGTTAATGCAAATATATCCTCTTTTTCAACAAAAGATTGCTCTATATCAATCTGTGTGAATTCGGGTTGTCTATCAGCTCTAAAATCTTCATCTCTAAAACAGCGAGCTATTTGAAAATATTTATCAAAACCTGATACCATCAGTAGTTGTTTGAAAAGTTGTGGAGATTGAGGCAAGGCGTAAAAATTGCCTGGTCTTAATCTAGAAGGAACCAAAAAATCTCTTGCACCTTCTGGTGTTGATTTTGTTAAGTAAGGGGTATCAATTTCCAAGAAACCTTCAGCGCTTAGCGTATCTCTTGTGCTTTTCATAACCTTGTGTCTAACTATTATGTTCTTTTGCATTCGTTCTTTTCTAAGGTCTAAATATCTATATTTTAACCTTAAATTTTCCGAAATATCCTCTTCTAAGTTGACGTATATTGGTGGTGTTTCAGATTCAGAAAGTATTTCTAAATTTGTTGCAAGTATTTCAATATCCCCAGTAAACATATTTAGGTTTCTATCTTTTTCAGGACGTGGTCTAACTTTTCCTTGAATAGAAACAACGTATTCATTTTTTAATTTTAAGGCTTTTTGATAAAGCGTATTGTTATCGCTTGAATCAAAAACCGCCTGAGTTTTACCGTATCTATCTCTTATCAAAACAAAGATTATTCCTCCTAAATCACGAATCCTATCTATCCAGCCGTTTAAAACAACGATCTTATCTATATCGTTTTCGTTTAATTCCCCACAAGTGTGAGTTCTTTTTTGGAACAAAAATAACACCTCCAATATTTTTTCATCTTATTTTACCACTTTTTGTGATAAAATAAAATCGATAGCAGCAAAAATGCTTAAAATTTTAAAATTCAGGAGGTGTGTGTAGTGAAAAAGGTAGGTATTGTGTTTCTATTTTTATTTTTGGCTTTAGGAGTATTTTCGCAATCTTTTAAAGATGTTCCCATCAATCACTGGGCCTATGACGCAGTTGAAAGACTTTCTAGTATTGGCATAATTGAGGGTTACCCCGATGGTACTTTTAAAGGATTAGAAAACATGAACAGGTATCAACTGACTGTCGCCTTGTCCAGAACGATTGATTACGTTGAACAAAGCATGGTTGAACCTTTAGCCCAAAATTTAGCAAATCTGGAAAAGACTGTAAGTAGTTTATCTGTACCACAAGGGGTTTCATCATCAGAATTACAACAACTTCAAACAAAATTAAACTCTGTTACAAGTGATCTTTCTAGTCTTCAGAGCTCCGTTTCGAGGTTGGATAGTTCGGTGAAGGAACTACAGAATTCTTATGAGTTGCTTGGTTATGCTACCACAAAGATAGATGAATTAGAAAGAACGGTTAACGCCATATCCGTGCCTGCTGTAAGTGAAACTGACATTAGGAACTTAGATAGCAGAGTTACCAGTTTGGAAAACACCGTTGAAAGTCTGAATAGTAATTATCAAAATCTTTCTCAAACGGTGGCTAATTACGATCAAGAAATACAGTCGTTAAAGAATTCAGTTGGTACTTTAGAAAACTCTTTTTCTAGTGTCAACCAAGATTTGGAGAGATTAAACGCTTTAACGGCTAACTTGAATTCGAAGATAGATTCTAAAGTTGATAAAACTGATTTTACCTCGTTAAAAAACGATACTGACGAATTGAGTGTTCAATTAAGTAACAATTCCGAATCTATTTCTGAATTATCACAAAACTTACAAACCGTTCAAAGCAGTGTCAACCAGCTATCTCAAGAGGTCACAGATGTAAAACAAATAGCTGAAGGTGCTGGTGGAGGAGTGAACTTCTTAGATATTATTATCTCGGTGGTAATTTCCGCAGGTTTATCCTTTGCTATAATGAACTTTATGTAATAATAACGACCTTGGTATAAAATATCGCTGGTTTTTTCGACCAGCGATATTTTTATTTAATATTTCTTTTTAAGACTATAATTTCTAATTTATCAGAAGCATCTTCAGCCCTATCAGCGATATCTCCTATTTGTAAAAAAAGATCTTTTAACTGCAATTTTTCGGATAATTCAAGATTATCTATTTCAAACAATCTTCTTATTAAATCTTTCTCTAAGATATCTTCTTCATGTTCGTGTAATTCAACTTTTTGAATATATTCACCACTTTTTTCTATATTTTCGAATACGTTTTCTATAGACTTTTTCAAGAATTTATAGGTTTTCTTTACCAATCCACATTGTTCTAAAAAATTTTCTCTAAAATCCTTGGGGATTTTTGGCTTTTGAAAAACCAAGATTTCTGAAACGGTTTGTGTTTTATTCATAACCTTATCAACTGCTTCTATTAATTCTAAAAGCTCTCCTCTAAAATTTGGCAAAAAGGCTCCTTCATACATTTCACTTTCAGTTTTTCTTCTTAATGTGTCAGCTTCGCTTTCTATCTTAGATATTTGTTTTGACAATTCTTCAGATTTTTCCATATCATTCGTTACATACAATTCTACTAATTCTGTGAGAAAGTTTACTCCTTCTTCGACTTTTTCTAAATGTTTAGAAAAAAGTTTTATTACTTTTTCTTCCTTTTTTCCAAAAAAAAGCTTCATGATGTACCCCCTCACCTACCTTAGCATACTGCTTTTAGAATTTCTAAACATTGTTTTTGTGTTCCTTTGCCATGCAGCACATCCTAGAATTTATGCATTTATTTCTTCTTTTAGTACTCTTGCGCATCTCGGACAAACACCTGGAAAATCAGGGTCTTTTCCCGTATTAGGATCCACTTTCCAACATCTTTCACATTTTTTCCCTTCTGCTTTGGCGACTTTAATTGTAGCGTACCTTCCCTCAAATCCATCATCGACATTACCAAATTCAAATTGAGATACTATCAATAGATCAGCTATCGAGTTATTATCGTATTGAGATAAAATTTGCCTTAAGGTATCGTCTTTTAGGTTAACGATAACCTTGGCATCTAGAGAATTTCCCAAAGATTTTTCTTTTCTTTTCTCTTCAAGTGCCTTTAAAACATCTTCTCTCAAACCAAAAATTTTATCCCACTTTTCTTCTAATTCTTCATTGAGAAAATCTTCTTTGTATTCGGGCCATAGTTCAGCGAATATGGTTTCATGTTTGTTTGAATAATTGAGATGATCGTAAACTTCTTCAGCTGTAAAAGGTAATATGGGTGAAATCATCTTATTTAATGCCACAGCGGTTTCATATAAAACGGTTTGAGCCGATCTTCTGAGTTTAGATTTTTTCCCTTCTACGTATATTCTATCTTTTATTATATCCAAGTAAGTAGCACTCATATCTATAGTGCAAAAGTTGTTTATAAGGTAATGCACTTTGTAAAATTCGTAGTTGTCATACGCTTTAGTGACATTTTTTATCAAATTATGTAACTTCATCATGGCCCATTGGTCTATTTCTAACATCTCTTCATAATCCACAAAATCTTCATCAGGATTGAAATCATTTATATTACCCAGCAAAAATCTTATAGTATTTCTAAGTTTACGGTAGGTTTCAACCTGTTGTTCTAAGATATTGTAAGATATTTTTATATCCATTCTGTAATCCGCCGATGCAACCCATAATCTTAATATATCCGCTCCATATTTGTTGATAATGTCTTTTGGATTGACTACGTTCCCCAAGGATTTAGACATTTTCTTTCCTTCTTCGTCTTTTATAAAGCCATGAGTCAAAACAGATGAATAAGGGGCTATTCCATGTTTTGCTACAGCTAAGAATATAGAACTTTGGAACCAGCCTCGATGTTGATCGCTTCCTTCAAGATATAAGTCTACAGGGAATTTTTTTAATTCTTCACGAGAATTTGCAACCGCCTCAAAAGAAGATCCGGAATCGATCCAAACATCTAAGATATCTTCTTCCTTTTTGAAAGTGGAACCACCACATTTAGGGCACCTGTAATCATTCGGTAGAAGTTCTTTCGCTTCTTTTTCAAACCACGCATTACTCCCTTCTTTTTTTATAATTTCGATAACGTGGTCTAAAATTTTGGTATCTAAAATTGCTTCACCACAATCCTCACATTTAATAGCTGGTAT
>JAALLO010000337.1_pt1 | contig 9563 bp, 6 predicted proteins | sample 7245941 | NCBI WGS metagenome assembly JAALLO01 (sample SAMN13049198, study PRJNA578106) | oil field metagenome | isolation source: filtered produced water from oil reservoir A2 | place: USA:offshore Texas | collected 2016 | reverse complement strand
GAGGACAACGCGCCCCCGTATGCCGACCGGGACAATATTGCCCCGTGGGCAAGGGAAGATGTTGCCATGGCCCGGGAACTGGGCCTTTTAGGAGGCAGGCCGGACAACCGCTTTGTCCCTAAGGACCAGGTCACCCGCGCTGAAACCGCGGCGGCTTTGAATCGCTTGTTGGAAGACCTGACAGAGGAAAAATAAGGAAACAGGCGCCTCAACAATTCTCCCAAGAGGTCAGGTTTATAAGTAAAACTGTCGGGTAAGATTGAAAAAGAGACAGGCGCCTATCAATGATTAGGCTCCTGTCTCTTTTTAATTAAATTTACTGTTTTTAAACTAGCTCTCCAGCTGGAGAATAACGGTATCTGTACGTGCTTCCTTATCCCAGGCCTTCAGCTGAGCCTCTATATTTGCCATCTTTACCTGCAGTTGCTCCCTTTCGGTGCTGTTCTGCGTGGCTGCCAGCTGTGATTCCAGCGTGCGGTATTGCTCTACATATTCCTTATACCTGGCGGTAATCTCATCCCGCTGGCTCTCGTTGTTTTTTGCCTGCCCCAGGTTCTTGAGATTCCCCACCAGGGCATCGGTCATATCACTGTCCACCACAATCTTCAGCGTTTCCTGGGTGCCGGAGGCGGTACTTTCCGTGCCCAGAATTTCATACCGGGCACCGCTGTTATCCAGGTATTCCACCGCCTGGCGGCGGGCAGCCGAAAAATCGTTAACTGATAATCTCAAAAAGGTACGCTCTATAACACGCTCCGAACCGGCGTTTAGCCATACATATTGTGCAGGGTCCTTTTCATTGCCGGTGCCGGCCGGCTTAATTCCACCGGAATTATCCTTTTCGGAACCGGGCTTCTCACCACCGGAATTAGCTGTGCCGGGCTCCTGATCATTACCGGCGGGTTCACGGGAATCCTTACCGGGATCGGTTTTGCCGGGCTCCTTCTCGGAATCCTTTGAGCCGCCGCTTCCGGGATCGGGCACCGAAGTACCGGGATCATTTTGCCCGGGGTCGTGCTCGGTCACCAAACCCGGCAGGTTTTCATTTTGAGCCATACGCGGAGCGGTGTTCAGCCCCCACTGCACATATGCCCCGGCCGAGCCCGCGACCACCAGCAAAAACGCTGCCGCAGCGGCAACACCGCGCTTCCAACGAGCAGCCAGATTTTTGACCCCCGTATCCCGCTGTTCCGGAATTTGAGCCATTACCCCGGCGGCAAAATCCGGTGGGGCCTTTATGCTTTCAGACTCCTCCCGGAGAGAAGTGCCCACCGCCTGCCAGAAGGACAATTCATCCCGGCAAGCCGCACATTTATCCATATGCTTTTCTAATGCCTCGGCCTGAAAGGCCTCCGCTTCACCCTCCAACCAGTCGGGTATCAGTTGCTGAACCTGTTCACATTTCATCCCTTTTCACCTCCCCGGCGCCTGTCTTTATAGGGAAGGCTTCTGCCGTTTTCAGCGGCAAGCCTGGTTATTTCCTTTTTCAATGTCTGGCGCGCCCTGTTTATCCTTGATTTCACAGTACCAAGTGAGCAGTCCAGCATAACGGCTATCTCATCATAGGAATAGCCCTGCATTTCTCTCAATACCAGAACAGCCCTGTGCTCCACCGACAATTCCCTCAAGGCCCTGCGAACCATACCGCTAAATTCCTTATTCTCATAGGCCTCCTCGGGGCTTTCGGTATCCGAGGCCACCATGCGCGGCATCTCACCGTCCCGGGTCTGCACCGGGTTATCCAGCGAAACATCGGGCCTTCTCTTGCGCTTCTCATTTATAGAGAGGTTCACGGCTATCCGGTGCAGCCAGGTGCCGAAATCCGCCTCGTTCCGAAACTTGGGCAGGGCCCGGTAGGCCTTTATAAAGGTATTCTGGGCCAGGTCCTCGGCATCGGCGTGATTACCGGTAAGCTGGTAACTGAGGGCATAGATTCTGTCCTGGTACATCTTCACCAGTTCCTCAAAGGCCCTGGTATCGCCCTTTTGAGATCTTTTAACCAGAAGCTTGGAGTTATCCAAAGGGTATCCCCCTCTGGCCTTAAGCTCCGGACTAGTTCTTAGACACAGGTATGCACAGAAAAGTTCCGGGCCAGGCCAAAAATTTCTAAATTAAGTTGGAAAGTTAGTTAACCCTCTTAATAATTTACTTCATATCTTAACACATTTCAAAGGGTACAGCTGCCATACTGCCCGTAATTTTCAAATTATCTATTGTAAAATTACCTGCTAACGCGCCGGCCTGCAAGCTTGGCTCACCTTTACGGGCTGGGTGAATGTTATTAATGAAGGAAAAATTTTTTAAAAAAATTTTGTTACACCCGGAACTTTTGGCAAAACCATTGTGTCTAATTAACCGGGCGAATAACAAAGACATACCAATTTGCCCAGGGCAATACAGTACAACCAGTGGCGGTAATGCCGCCCATGGTAAAAAAGATAAATTTCTACAAAAAAGTTTTCACAGGCGGAACTTTTGATCAAAACAGCGTGTCTAACATATCGAGTCACAAAGAAATGCCACCCACTTGTAGAAATACATAACACCCTTGAACGATCTTGGAAATACCGGTATAATGTCACTGGTATGTAAATGCGGAAACATTTAACAGGGTGGGCAAGCGGCTTCGCCGCTTCTCTATATTAGTAAGTTAATAAATTAACTGATACATCTCAAAGGGGGGATGTGAAACACCAGTAAGGCAAGACCTTTTCAAACGCAGTTTGAAAAGCAAGGCCGACAGGCCAAAAAACAAAACTCTAAGGAGGGAAATAGATTTGTTTAGAAGCAAAAAATTATCTCTTTTAATGGCCCTAGTTTTTGCATTCACCGTAATTATGCCGGTGGGCGCAGCATTTGCAGCAGAAGACAATACAGCAATTTCTGGTAGTTATAATTATGTAAAAGCCGATGACAAAGTCAAAGCTGGTATTGTTCGCGTAAAAGAAGATGGCATGGAAAGTGGTACTAACAACATAGTGATTCAACTGAGTCTTCCTGACGGAGTAGAGTTTACTGATGATAGTGCTGCTAAAAAGTCTGTTAAGGATAGCACTGTAGCTGATTGGATCTCTTATGATACATCGATTGTAGATGCGGTGTATGTAGAAAATGCTAGCAGCGATTATTTTGAACTGAAACTAGTCGGTGCTACTACTTCTGAATTAGCTACTGGTAAGAGTATAGCATCTTTCGATTTTGGTATTGAAAATGTTTCAACCTTAGATATCGATGATGATTTTACTGGAAATCTTGACGTAGCGGTAGACGTTATCGGATTAACTGTTGATAGTACAACAGGTAAAGAATCTATCCTGTGGACAGATAATGATGACGTAACCATTGCAAAAGTATCCGGCGGTGATGTGACTGTAACAGTAGGCGACACTAAGAAAGTTTCTGTTGGTGGCGGAGCCGAAGTTGCAGACATAACCTTAGAAGAATCCATGGCGGGTGCTTTTGGTTTAGACGAGGAAGTAACTCTTGAAATTGAAACCGATGGCGTGGAATTTAATTCAGTAATTGTTGATCCTACTAGATTAGGTATAGTACAACTTGATAAAGATTCCAAAGAAGGTACTAAATTTACCCAAGCAACAGAAATTAAAAACGACTTTATAGCAAATAAAGATGGTGAACTTACTAAGTTTGTAGTAAAGGTTAAAGATGTATCTCAGAGTCTACCTGGCGAATTAAAGTTCGATGCTATCAAACTTGATATAGCTCCTAATGTTAGTGGAGAAATTGAAATTTCTGTAACTAGTAATGATTCCAAAGGCGCTGATCTAGATGAAACAGTAACCGTAGCTACAGTAGGTGATGTTAACGCTGAAGTTGCAGATATTGATGATAATGATAACGTAGCTTATGCCGGACAAGATAAAGATCTGGACGTAGAATTTGATATTAAAACCACTGATGGTAGCAATTTTGAAAAAGGCGACATGATTACTTTTAAGCTCAACAACGGTGAGTTTAAGCAAAAGCCTAAGGTAGAAGATTCACAAACCGATGTAAAACTATATGATGATGATGAAGCTTTTTACTACACATTCCCCAATGATGATAAAGATGAGATAACTGTTAGCGATATCTCCATTATTTTGGATAACGATGTAGAACCTGGTGATCTTACTTTGACCATTGAGGGCGACTACGGTGATCTTGGTGAAGTTACTATTGCTCAGGTTGCTAAGCCGTTTACCGTAACAGCTGAAAAGGTAGAAATAATTTCTGAAGCACTTGGTCAGCCAGTAGGTGACATTATTATTACCGAAGCTGACGATGGTGCGCTTAAGGATGGTCAGTTCTTATACTTCGAAATGCCATCAGGAGTAGAGTTGAAGGGCAAGCCGAGTATTGAAGTGACTGAGGGTAGTGCTGACGCTGATATTGCTGATTATGAAGATGATTATTTCGTTGTTGAAATTACTGAAGAAAGCAGTTCTAAGCCCAGCACCTTACGTATATACGACATTGAGTATGATACAGGTAAACTGGCTTTAACTGGTGACGTAGAAGTTGAAGTCTATGGTGATATCGACGAAAATATTCCAGGAAAAACCGAATCTAAAGTAGACAAGAAAGATTGGGACTTTGATGATGATAGTAAGATTGCTAGTGTAGTTAACGCTACCGTAGTTGACCAGAATGCAGTTACCGCTACCTTCACCGTTGGTGATGAGGGCGTAGTTGTTAAGAACGGTCGTACCCTGGTACAGGTAAACACCTTGTGTGACATTCTCGGCCTGCAGAAGAGCTGGGACGAAGTTAACAAGATTGCTTACTTCGTAAAGGGCGGCACCGTAGTAGCATTCCCCATTGACAAGAATGAAATCAGCATCAATGGTAACGTTCTTCCGGTTGATCAGGGCGGCACCATCATCGATGGTTTCACCTACGCAACCCTCCGTGGCCTGGAAATGGCATTCGGCGGCGAGCTGGACTGGGATAACGACACCAAGACCGCTACTTTCAAGTTCTAGAAAGTAGTTAGCAGTTTAACTGCTTGAGTAATGTCATTAAGAACCCGGGTTTGATGCCCGGGTTCTTTTTGTTAATAACTACCTTGGCAAATTTCCCTGCCCGGCATTGACCCCTCATTAATTCCAGGGTATACTTTAATTGTTAAATTACTTAACTATATGAAATAGGAGAAGGAGATGGTCACCTTGCCAAGAATAATCATGCTGTTTCTTGTGACCACCTTGCTGCTGGGGCTTCCAACCGCGGCATTTCCCTTTGCGGAAGTGAGGCCTGCGGATGGACAGGCGCCCGAGCTAACGCTGGAGGAAGCAGTTAACCGAGCGGTTGAGAGCGCGGTTAAGGTTGAACAGGCCGAGCTGGATGTTGACAAGGCATGGGAAACCCGTAAGGCAGCCAGGAGTGGCTATGAAAGATACGCGGGGGTTTTCTCAGATGGTGTTTACGTTAGCGTGCCCGGTGTGGGCGAGCCTTTTTTCCAGTTTCTCAGTGCCAATTCAGGGTGGAATATAAGCAAGCAGCAGTTGGATCTGACAAAAGATGTGGTTGCTCTGCAGGCTAAGATGTCTTATTTTGATGTTATCAAAAAACAGCGCAGTCTTGAGACAGCTCAACTGGCGCTGGAAAAAGCCCAAAATGATTATAAGGTTGCCAGGGCAAAGGCCCTCGTGGGCATGTCCAGCAATGCAGAAATCGAAGCAGCCGCCAGCAGGCTGGAGCAGAGTACCAGTGCCCTGGAGCAGGCTAAGGCGGATCTGGAGAACGCTTACAGGTCCCTAAACAAACTGATCGGGTATGTTCCTGAAACCCGCCCGGTATTAACCACCACCATTGAATTTGTAAAACTGGAAGTTCCTTTGGTGGAAAACAAGGTGGCTACCGCGCTTTCACCAAATAATAACCCGTATTTATGGATTATGAAGGAAAACCATGAGTTAAGTAAATACACCTGGACCTATGCTTCGGTGGAAGAAGCCGCCAAGTTGGACAAAGATAAAACTTCTCTAAGTTACGATGATGCCAGAAAGGAAACCCGGAACAAAATTTACGAAATGTACGATTCCCTGAAGACCCTGGAGAAGTCCTATGAATCCGCTCTGCAGGGCGTCAAAGCAGCTGAGGAAGGTCTCCGGGTAGCAAATGCTATGTATGAGGTGGGAATGGTCACCAAGTCCGAGGTATTGGACAAGGAACACCTTCTGAGCCAGGCTAAAGATGGCTTGCTGGAAGTAAAGCGTCTCTATGCCATCACCAAAGAAACCTTTGAAAAGCCCTGGCTGGCCGTGGAAAGCGCCGGATAATTCAAGATTCCGGTGCCTGTCACCAAAAACTTGAATTATTTTAAATTGCATAAATTAAAGCAGAAGATCCTGTGTGCCAAGTACCAGGATCTTCTGCTTTTTTGCTGGAACAAAAAGGGGGTTTTGGTGGTCAAAACATACAGTTTTAAAAAATTACCGGGAGTGATAAAAGTTGTGGGACTGTAGAAAGTACTTTCTATGTCTGGTGTTTCTTTTTGCCCTCATTGTTCCGGCCGGGGTCGGCTACGCTGCGGATGAAGTTGTTCTCAAGGTGGACAGCCCTTATGCCCTGGTGGACGGAACCGGCACTGATTTACAGATGGCTCCATCAGTTATTGATGGTACCACCCTTGTGCCGCTGCGTTTTTTGGCGGAAACCTTTGGGACCGCGGTTTCCTGGAGTGCCGAGGATAAGGAGATCACCCTGCGCCAGGAAAACCGGGTTATTCAAATGCGGCCTGACAGTAAAAGTGTTGTTGTTGACAATACGGAGAAGACCATTTCCGCGGCTCCTGTTGTAAAGGACGGTGTTGTGCTGGTACCCCTCCGCTTTTTGGTGGAAAATCTCAATTTCAAGGTGAGTTTCAAGCCGGTAACCAAGGAGATACATATAAACCGGCTACCGCCTCCGAACCGCCCACCGGTGGCCGAATTTACCGTGTTAAAGGATACAGTGGCCCAGGGGGAGACAGTGTTCTATACGGACAAAAGCTATGATCCCGAAGGGGATCAACTGGTGGAGCGAAAGTGGATCGGAAATGAGAGGGCTTTCTTTAAACCTGGTGACCACGAAGTATCACTGCAGGTTAAAGACGAGAAGGGTGCTTGGAGCGAACCTTTTACGAAGGTCATTAGAGTAACTGAAACAGTAAAGATGGACGAGCTTACTTATAATTTCAACAATCCCTTGCCCGGCCAGCCGTTGGCGACGGTAGATATTCCGGTTTTGGATTATAAACGAGTGAACCCTGTAGGCACTACAAACCGGGAAAAGGTTATGATCAGTAACAGCCCGGAAACAGTAACGCAGGCTGGAATATTGTATAAGGACGTTTTGCGCGGGCAAAATCGTCTTTATTACCACCATTTGAATGGTACAAACGGGAATATACAGATTTATCTGCTGGCTGTTAACCAGGGTGAGGAACCGGTAGATCTAAAAGTAAACAGGTGGGGTGTTGCCGGTCCCGCTGATCCTCTTGCTGTGGGGCGCGCGGCAGCGTATCGCTTTTTAGATTTCAGTTCTATTGACGCCAAAAATATTAAGCTGCTCCCCGGAGAGGAAGTTGTTCTGAACGAGGGAAATGCTCCCGTTGTTTATCCTGGCCGGACAGTGCATGGAATATTTAGTGTGGATGCTTCTCAGGATGTATTATTTGTGGTAGCCGCCGTTAAAAACAGCAAGCAGTTGGATCAATATGAAAAACTCCGCGTTCTGCCCAGGGACGGCAAACATATCCGGGGCACGTACTTAAGGGGCAACAGAAATATGCTGGTGAAGCTCGGCCAAAGGGAACCCAGCAGGCTGGTAATCGCCGATGGTAATGAAGACAGGTTCCTGTACGGGAAAGACGGGGAAGAGATTTACCGGAATAAGGGCAATTACGGGCTGATTTATCGTGTAACCGTCCGCTCGGAATTTAGGGCCGGCGTTTTATTCTCACCCCGGGGCGGAGTCTTTGCCGGGGCCGGGGCCTGGGAAGGAGATGCTTTCAACCTTCCCAACAGGGGAGTCATGCAGCCGGGAGGCCTGGCCATGATCGGCGTAATAGAACCCGGCCAGGAAAAGGTCCTGGAATTCATCCCTCCCGCAGGCTCCTACTTACCCGTAAACCTAATCTTCATCCCCTTCTAAAAAATAATTCAAGTTACAACTAAAGAAAGAATTGAAGAATTAACAGCGTGGGGGACGTTCCTTGTGGTAGTAAAGCTTTGCCTATAGTAAAATAAAAAAATATAAAAATAGAACCGCGTGGTTCGGTGGATGGCACTTATAAAAACCGGTAAAATAGGTAATAATATTGACAGAAGTATAAATAAATATTAAAATAATATTGCGCATAGCAATTGATCTGTGCGCGATTCGGGCAGGTCTTTGGACCTGCCTTGTTAATTATTTGAGGTGTTTCTATGGGCACGTGGGTATTTTATGTGGATGAAAGTGGTAATTGTGAGGGACATCAAAATCCGATCCAAAATGGACAAACGCCATTATTTGTTCTTACAGCAGTAGCATTACCCCTTAGTCAGTGGAGAAGATACTCCAATCATTATGTCGCATTAAAACACAAATTTTTTAAAAAGGAAATAAGTAACAGTAGTAAGCCTCCTACTCAATATGAAGTCAAAGGTAATTATCTTTGCGCTCCCAGAAATGCAGAAAGCCGGAGGAATAAATTATTTTTATGTAAAGTTATTGAACTAGTTGATCAATATAATGGAAAAGTTTTTGCAGAGATATTTATAAAAAATTCAGAACAACCTACACCAGCTCATTCATTATATACTATGGGAATTCAAAATCTATCCCAGCGCTTTGACTTTTTTCTCGAGGAGAATAATGGGCAAGGATTTATCATTGTTGATAATAGAATGAGTAAAATTAATTCTAGGGTTACTCATTCTTACCTAAGTTATTTGTTTGGAAATGAATTTGGCAGACAAATTGAAAGAATTGCAGAACCGTTGCTATTTGGAGATTCTAGAATAACCTGTGGACTTCAAATCGTTGACAATATAAGTGCAGGTATATATGGTTATCATTATTTTAAATATTGTTCGCATATAGGCAACACCTTGGATTATTCGCATGTTGAAAAGTTTTATTGGGCAAAGCTTAAAGCTATAGAATATAGCAGTTGTGTTCCTTGCGAACGTGCCCCCTTTAATGGCAGAAATATAAATGGGTATCGGTTGATTGATTTTAGCCATCGGTATGGTTAATAGATATACAACCACGGGGATTCGCAGAGGAAGATACCGAGGATAAATCAGACGGAACTGTATAAAGTGCGAAGGGCCCGGCAAAAAATGCCGGGCCCTTCCTCAATAATTCAAGTTTCGGGTGACAGTCACCCAAAACTTGAATTATTATTAATGTTATTTAAATCTAGCCAGGTTACTACGGATTTCATGGAGAAACCTGGCTAAATCTACAAGGTTATTTTTTAGGATATTATATAGCTGCTGTGTATCAATGTCCCAGTAGCGGTGTACGAGCCTGTTCCTAAATCTGGCCATCTTGGTTAAGTTGCTACTGAAATCCTCTGTTATTAGTTG
>JAALLO010000333.1_pt1 | contig 9661 bp, 10 predicted proteins | sample 7245941 | NCBI WGS metagenome assembly JAALLO01 (sample SAMN13049198, study PRJNA578106) | oil field metagenome | isolation source: filtered produced water from oil reservoir A2 | place: USA:offshore Texas | collected 2016 | reverse complement strand
CATTCCAAAATTTCAGAAAGGAATGTAAGTGCCGAAAGAATTTCTAGTATCTTAGATGAACTCAAAAAAGAGCCTCTTTATATAATTGAAAGTAAAAGTAGTGAAAATATAAATTTAACGATCCCTCGAGGTATAATTTTAAATGAAACTAATCGTTCTTTTAACGTTTTAACGAACAATGAAGGTAATTTAGAAAAAGGTTATTTAGCTGTTTCTACAGATGGAAATCTTTTGGGTTTTGTTGAAAATACATTCTCAGATAGAGTAGTGGTGAGAAAATTAGGTTGGGGGAACCAACAATTTTTTGGAAAAATAGGGGTTGTAGATGTTTTAATAAAAGAAGATAAAGGCAATTTATTGGTCGAAATACCTGATAATTATAATGTTGTAATGAAAGAACACCTAGACATAGATCTTCCGGCTTATGTAAAGAGCGTAGAAAAAGAAGGTATATTTTTATCAGGTGAAATTGTTTCTAAATATGGAGACCTTTATCTTTTCAACCCTCTGGTGATTGATGATTTTTTAGTGTACTTTTTTCCTTACTAAACAGAAGAAGTGAGAATATATGATGTATTTGATTTATTTTTTATTAGCTCTAATTACCGCTTCATTTGATAGATGGTTAGGAGAAATTCTTTTTTTTGTCTTTCCTATAATTGTCTTATATGTGTCAAATCTTGAAAAAGATGACCATAGACTTCTTTTTTTCGTATTTATATATACTATTTTTTATTTCAATTCAAGGTTTGAATTGGGATTCCTCGCGATAATATTTTTCGCTATATTCCTTCTCATCAACTTTTTCTTACATCAGTTGGAAATGACTTTAATTAAAGCATTGATATACACGGGTGTTTTGTCATTGTATATGAGTGTCATTACTTCTTCTCTTTATCCTTTTTTCTTAGACATGATAATCATCTTTGTATTATATTTTATGAACATGAGGCTGGTTTTGGATGAAAGAAAAAAGAGTTAAAATATTGTTTTCTTTATTTTTTCTGGGTATTATATTACTTTTTGCTAGATCATTTCAATTGCAGATTTTAAACTGGAATAAATACACGATGGAAGTTCAAGAGTTATCAACAAGAATTGTAAAAGATTCTCCTAAAAGAGGAAATATATACGATAGAAATGGGAATTTGTTGGCATGGAACCAAAGGATATATAATTTAACGAATTTAGGAGGAACGTTGAGTGAAGAAACAGAAGCTGAATTGTACCAAGTTCTAAAAGGTGTGGTAGATAATCCGTATACCGTAATAGATAAATTAAATTTTCAAAAAAGAGTGAATTTGGAAATAAATTCAGTGACAGCTCAAAAGATAGCAAATATTGACAAAAATCTACAAGTTGAAGAAAGATATATAAGAAAGTATGCCCACGAATCTTTATACCATGTCTTAGGTTATGTTGACAATGAAGGTACTCCAAGGTCAGGATTGGAATTGGTGTTTGATAAAAAATTACAGGGTCAGCCAGGGTACAAAATGATCAATATTGCAACAAATGAATCCGTTTCACCTACTATAGCCAACGCACATTCTATTAATGGAAACAATATTTATTTGACATTAGATTTAGATTTACAGATAAAGGCATACAATTATTTAAAAGAAAATAACTACAATGGTTCGGTGATAATCTCAGAACCAAAAACCGGAGAAATATTAGTATTTGTTAGTTATCCTTCCGTAGATCCTAATTTGTTTGCTCAAGGAATGAGTAATTTAGAGTTTCAAAGAATTTTGAATGATAATAATATGCCTTTGTTAAATAGAGCTACATCTGCATTGTATCCACCCGGGTCTATTATAAAACCTTTTGTTGCATATGCTGCCCTTGAAGGGGGTATATCTCCACAAGCAACCATAAATTCGACTGGAAGATACGATTTAAAAAACTCTCAAGGTAACATTATCGCATCTTATTACGATTGGTATACATTGGGACATGGTGAAACCGATTTGGTGAAATCCCTGAGGGCATCGGTTAACTCTTATTATTATTGGCTTGGAGAAAAGTTGGGGATAGACTACTTGAATAGTGTTGCGGATAGATTTGATATTACCTCTAAAACAGGCATAGAAATACCAAATGAAAAAGCTGGTATCTTTCCAGATCCAGAATGGAAATATGAGAAATTCGATACCATATGGTATCCAGGAGAAACATTATTAACGTATATAGGTCAAGGTTACGTCACAATGACTCCCCTTCAAATTCTAAGAATATATAATATTCTAGCTATAGAAGGTGAATATTATCAATTCAGCTTATTTAAAAAGGAAGAAGATGCTTTTGGAAATATTATAAATAAAAATGTGCCTTTACTTAGAGACTCATACGAAATGAACACAGAATATCTGAAATACATTTACAAGGGTATGATAGAAGTAACTTCATTCAGTGGGCCACCTGGTGAAGAAGGTACTGCTTATCAATCGTTTAGCGATTTCCCCATAACTGTAGCCGGAAAGACAGGTACCGCAGAAGTAGGAGGTGGAAAACCTGCTCATTCATGGTTCGCTGGTTTTTTACCAGCAAATAACCCACAGTACTCGATTGTGGTCATTATAGAAAATGGAGGGATGGGATCCACTGGTGCAGCACCTATTGCTAGAGAGATACTCGATGATCTAGTTGAAAAATATCATATTCAATAAAAAAAGGCGGGATGCGGAGCGAAGAGGTAAGGGCTCCTTTATCCTTATGGGTGGGGAGCGGGGGAAGGGCGCTATAGATATAGATAGTTTTATAAAGAAAATTCTGCTTTTAAAAAAGGATCACAGGGCGGAGCTCTCCCCTTACTGGGCTAGGACCGCAGGTCCTTTTAATAAATCAAAAGGAGATGAATTTCATGAAGAAAATGTATGTATTTTTTATGCTCATCGTTTTTTTAAGTATAACGGTTCTTTCTGAGAATTATACCTTTATCTTTAAAGATGTTCAACTGTTCTATACAGTTTCTAACGAAACCTCATTCTTTGTTCCTGAGGGTTTTGACGTGCTTTGGATCAGTGGAGTGGATTCTTGGGAACTCAAAAAGGTGTATCAACATTTCCCTTTTAAGATCACTTCATTGGAAGATTACACTCAAAAATCTATCGAAGCTATAGATGAGGACATTTACAAGATTGTTGGAACAAATGAAATTCTATTTTTCAATCCTCAATTAAATCGTTGGTGCGTTACCGATGAAAAGAATAAAGATAAGATTCAACCCCCTACTCAAATTTTATTGAAAAACCCTAAGAACGCCGTAATTGCTTTAAAGGGAGAGGGTTCATGGGAAATTATCTATGAAATGAAAAATGACGGAACTTTCAGCAAAAACGTTCAAATCAACGGTGTTCCTGTTGGGCAAACCAATCTATACTTAGTCAACGAATATCTTAACTTGTCTCCTCGCGATTACTTAGAGAGTACAAAGTTATTGAGTAACACACGTATGGCAAGTGAAGATGATTTTGAAATAGTTGCACAAGAAGCAATTCTAAGTCAAACTTATACAATGAATCTTGGAAGAGTCAATTTTCAAAATAGTTTAATGAACGTTAGGATATCCCAAAACGATATATTGTCATATGAAGACAGAAACGTAATTAATTTTTCTTTGTACACCAATATAACAAATTATACAAAAACCGAGATAATCAGACACGTAGAAAACACGAAATACAATGGTTTAGGAATAGAGTTACCTTCGGGAAAGGTTTGGATCCATGAGGAATTCGATAGTGAAAGTTTTCCAATAAAGTTAGCGTACATTAATGATACTCCCGTTGGAGACACGTTCAAGATAAACTTAGGTGAGAGTTGGGATGTACAATATAAAATAGAAAAATTGTCTGATGTTGAAGTTAAATCGGCAAATTCCCGAATAGTAGACCTTTTGATCAGTGTGAAAAACTTCAGTAAAGGCAAACAAATCGTTAACTTGAGTATGTCTACACCCAATATCGAAATAGATGAAATGCAAATAGAAGGAAATTATCAAAATTTAAAAAACAACTCGGAAAAAGGTAAAATTGATATTGTTTTCGATATAATAGATGAAGTAAGAATAAGAATGACGATTAAGACTATCCTTAGAGAATAAAGTTTTTAATAATTTCAAAAAAATAGTCGATATTATCAATGAGATAAAGATTTGATTTTACAGTTAAATCAGATGCACCAAAACCTTCAATAAACTGAAATTTCTGGGCAAATTCTTTGGAGATATCTTCTTCAAGGCGTTTGTGTGAAGGTAGCATAGCGATAAATATTATTTTGTTTGCTTTGTTCTCTAAAATACCATCTATATGCCAGTGTTTTTGATATGCCTTCTCCTTGAAAGTCATATGTCTACCCACTCTTTGGTAGAGGTTTTTCATAGCAGAACCTATATAGGCATACAAACCTTTATTGATCTTTATCTCTTTGTGATGTAAGTTTACTATACAATCTTTTTTTATCTCAATCAGTAAAATGTAAGATCCTTTATTCGTCTCTATCCCTCCAAGAGAAAGGTGATTTTATGATTGATTCCATCAAACCAGAGAATTTTAACCCATACTTGGGCTACAAATTAGACCCAGGTGAACCAGGGTTGTCTAATAGTTCTCCTGCATCTTTGAGTATACTTAGGGTGGCGGCCCATGAGTTGGGAAATATAAATCAATTTAAATCTCAGGCTCTGAAAAAAGGTGGAATTGTTATATATACAGACATCGACCTTAATCTTAAAAGAAGAGGGGGTTTTTTGGCCGCCGTTGGAGGAAAATCTAAAGCTGTTATTCTGTATAGAAAAGAAATAAGCAAAAGTACTCCACAAGATTCCGCTTATGAACTGCAAAATACAGAGAAAAAAGTCAACGAAACGGAAGATATAAAGCAAAGGATCGAAAAAGAAATTCAAAAAATAATGAATGAATTAAGAGCCGAAACAGACCCTGAAAAAATAAAAAAGTTACTCAACACCCTTCAATCTTTAGAAATTTATAAAAGTAACAGCTCATCTTTAGATTTGGAGTTTATTTTAGGATTAACTTTGGATCTAACGGTTTGATTCTAAAACTTCTTCTCTTTTATTACTTTTCTCCCAAATCTCTTGGGGTTGGTCTTTTTCTATAAAATTAATCACCCAACGCCCCACGATTCTTTTGAATATATAACTTGATTTATGTCCTGCCAATAAACTTTTCACTTTTTTATTTGGTAATAAATGTTGAAGGTCATTTGTGGCTTTATGTGGCATGATCTTATCGAAAAGAGCTTTTATAAAAAGGACAGGTTGATTAACGAACTTAGCATAACTCAGAGAGTCGTAATGATAACAAGTGATAGGTGTTTTTTGGAATATATCATCTATAGAATTGATATTATTTTTTACAAAGTTTGCCGCATCACTTCTAAATTTTTTACAAAACTCCTCGGAATCACAACCAAATGAATTTTTTTCTTTTGCGTATCTTACCCTAACTTTTTCTGTATATGGCGAGTAAAAGTTTATCCATCTCCAATTCCCACCGGTGATCATTAAGATTCCTTTTCTAATCCTCTTATCGAGGGCTAGAGTCATAGTACCAATGATTCCTCCAAAAGATACCCCCATTAAGTACAAATGATTTTCGGAAAAATCATCGAAGGTTTCAAGCAAATCTATTGTCCTTCGAACGTCTTTTACAGAATTGTGAAAAAGTATGGTGCATTCCTTTGGCTCGGGTGAATAATAAGGGTCACCATCTTCTATATCATTTGGTTTTCTACTTAGATGGTAAGGAAGGATCACAACACTTGTTCTGTAGCCAAATTTCTTAAAATACCTCCCGTACCATTCAAGGTATGGAACGTTGTTGGGTCCAATACCGTGCAGAAAGACTATATCTCCTTTAACTTTTTGTTCTGGTTTAAACATATGAATGACCTGAGTTTCGTTCTCTTTGTAGATAGGGTCAGTATATACCGTGTCGAAAGTATAAACAGAATAATCGTTTTCATCTCTTACTTTGTAATTTATTGGGGTTTTAGGATAATTAAAAATATAGTCCGTTGTTCATCACCTCGTGTTTTAAACGTGAAATTGATATTTAACATCTCTATTTTACAAAATTATATTTACTTCTTCTTAAAAGAAATATTATAAAATTCTGTTATTATAATAAAAAATACCTATATAGGGTATAGGAGGTGGAAGAACAACATGCAACATGTAAAGATAAAGGTTTATACAACTCCAAGTTGTCCTTGGTGTAGAAAAGCCAAATCGTATTTTAGAGGTTTAGGAATAAAATTTAAAGAAGTTGATGTTTCAAAAGATGCAAAAGCGGCAGAAGAATTAGTTCGAAGAACTCATCAAATGGGGACACCGGTAATTCAAATTGGAAATCATTATATAATCGGTTTTGATAAAAACAAAATAGATAGTATGCTTGGAATAAACTAAAACAATAATTTCAACAATAATCAAAAAGTAACTTTTTGTTATTCTTTGTGTTATTTGAATATGTTATCTTATAACAAAGTTAATTATTTAAAGCGGAGGCGCAACCGAGAAGAGTAACTTCTTCTGTTTGTAGAGGGTATTTTAGAAGAAGCGAAAGGCGAGGTTGCCGAAGAAGTAAGAAGAAAGCCCTCATCTTCTGACTTCTGGGTATGTGGGGAATACCTACATAACTGTCACGTGAAGAACGTGGAGAGCCGCTGAAAATGGGAAAAAATATTTTCTTATTATTAAGACCTCTCCACTGTGAGAGGTCTTCGATTTTTTGGAGGTGCTTTTTTTGAAAGTCGGAGTTGTAGGAGCTACCGGTGAGGTAGGAAGAACATTTTTAAAGTTATTTGAAGAATACAAACTAATAAACGAAATTTCCGAATTGCGTTTGTTTGCATCGGAAAGGTCTCAAGGGCAAGAGATCGAGGTCGGTTCTAAAAGATATACCGTGGAAAAGCTACAAGAAGAAAATATGAAAGAGAAGTTTGATTACCTTTTTTTCTCGGCAGGCGCCTCGGTGTCAAAAAGATTCGCTCCCATAGCACAAAAATCCGAAAATGTTGTAATAGACAATTCTTCACAATTTAGGATGGACGAAACGATTCCACTTGTTGTTCCAGAAATTAATGCAGAGTTGTTGAAAAATTATAAAGGAATAATTGCAAACCCTAACTGTTCAACCATTCAAATGGTTTTGGCCCTTAATGGCATACATCGTGAGTTAGGTTTAAAAGAGATAGTTGTCTCTACATATCAGGCAGTATCTGGCGCTGGAAACAAGGGTATAATCGAACTTTTAAACCAAGAAAAAGGGATAAACGAAGTGAAACATTTTCCAAGGGTTATAAAGAACAACGTTATACCATTGATAGGAGAAAAAAAAGAGAATGGGTCTACTTTTGAAGAAGAAAAGATGATAAACGAAACTAGAAAAATTTTTTCTGATAAAGAGATGAAAATATTTCCAACCACCGTTAGAGTGCCTGTACTCTACGGACATTCTGAATCGATTTTCTTCAGAACAAAGTTGGATTCTTCTGTTGATGATATTATAAAATTGGTTGAATCAACTCCAAACGTCGAGTACAACGAGGAAAAAATCACCCCCGTAGAAGTTGCGGGAAGTGATATTACATTTGTCTCTAGAATAAGAAAGATCGAAGAAAAAACCTTTTTGATGTGGGTTATAGCGGATAATATAAGAGTTGGTGCTGCTACCAATGCAATTAGAATACTTCAAAAACACAGGGAATTGAACTGAGGTGCAGGGATTGAAAAAAGAACTTCCCTTTTCAGAGAAAGAGTTAAATACTTTATTAAAGAGCGTACAAACACCTTTTTATCTCTACGATGAAGAAGGTATAAGAAATAGAATAAGAACATTAAAAGATGCTTTTTCTTGGGCTGATTTCAAAGAGTTTTTTGCTGTGAAGGCAACCCCTAATCCCAACATATTAAAGATCACAAAAGAAGAAGGTTGTGGAGTAGATTGCAGCTCAATGGCAGAACTGGTGGCAGCAGAAAAAAGCGGGTTCGTGAATAGTGAGATTCTCTTTACATCCAATGATACCCCATTGCAAGAGTATGAAAAGGCTTTATCTTTAAACGCTATTTTGAATCTTGACGATGTAAGTCACATTGATTTATTAAAAGAAAAGCATGCGTTGCCTGACTTGATGTCCATCAGATATAATCCAGGCGGGGATTTTGGGAACGAGATAATAGGGAATTTAAAGGAATCAAAATTTGGAGTACCAAAAAAAGATCTTATAAATGGTTTCGCGAGACTTAAAGATTATGGGGTTAAAAGATTCGGACTGCATGCGATGTTGATCTCAAACGAATTGAACCCTCAAAATATCATAAAAGTCGCCCAATTTCTTTTTGAAACTGCTGTGGAAGTGAATAAAAAATTGGGGATAGATTTTGAATTCATTAATCTCGGTGGCGGTTTTGGTATACCTTATAAACCTGAAGAAAAGGAACTTGATATATACTACATATCACGTCAAATAAAAAAAATGTATGAGGATATTTTACTGGAAAATGGACTAAAACCTCCAAAAATATATATGGAGCATGGAAGATACATCACGGGTCCTAATGGTTACCTCATTACAAGAGTCTTGCATATAAAAGATTCTTACAAAAAATATGCGGGAATTGACGCTAACTCTGCAAATTTATTGAGACCCGCTATGTACAAGGCTTATCATCATGTAACGGTTTTAAATAAAAACTCTGATGAAAAAACAGAGTTGTACGATGTAGTGGGATCGTTATGCGAAAACAACGACAAACTCGCAACAAATCGATTATTACCAAAATTGGAACGAGGAGACGTCTTAGTTTTTCATGATGTTGGTGCACATGGATACTCCATGGGATATAACTATAATGGAAAATTAAGATCCGCTGAGTATTTGCTCACCAAAGATAAAGAATTCAAAATGATAAGAAGGGCCGAAACGTTGGATGATTACTTTGCAACTTTCGATTTCTAATTCTATTGTAAGACAGGCTGCATTTCCTTATGGGGTGGGGAGCAGATTTTAAGAATTGCAGGTCCCTTCCATAATGGTAGACAAGCTGGGTTAAAGGGACGCAGATCCCTTCCTTAAAACGGGTGGGAAGCGGGGAGAAGGGGCGCTAACAAAGTCTAAGCACAGCTTACAAAAATAGTTTTAAAAAGGTCACAGGGCGGAGCCCTCCCCCACCAGGGTCTAAGGGACCGCAGGTCCCTTCCTTAAAACGGGTGGGAAGCGGGGTGAAAGGGCGCTAACAAAGTCTAAGCGCAGCTTACAAAAAATGTTTTAAAAGGGTCACAGGGCGGAGCCCCCCACCAAAGTCTAAGGGACCGCAGGTCCCTTCCTTCAAACGGGTGGGGAGCGGGGTGAAAGGGCGCTATAACCAGAGATATAAAACTTTAAAGGAGGAATTCCAAATGTTTACTGGTGTTGGAACAGCTATTATCACACCTTTCGACAAGGAAACAAACGTCGATTATAATTCATTAAAAACTTTTGTTAAATATCAGCTTGATAACGGTGTTGACAGTTTAATAGTTTTAGGAACTACTGGAGAAGCACCTGCTATTGAAGAGGAAGAAAGAGAAAAAATAGTCAACACCGTAGTAGAAATTGTCAATAAAAAGGTTCCCGTTATTGTGGGAACGGG
>JAALLO010000331.1_pt1 | contig 9677 bp, 7 predicted proteins | sample 7245941 | NCBI WGS metagenome assembly JAALLO01 (sample SAMN13049198, study PRJNA578106) | oil field metagenome | isolation source: filtered produced water from oil reservoir A2 | place: USA:offshore Texas | collected 2016 | reverse complement strand
GTAGGAAAATATTATCATTCAACAGTCAGGAACCTTGCGGATTTCGGGGTCTTCGTAGATCTGAACTCCAATTTACGGGGACTGATTCACTCCAGTAATCTGAAAGAGGATCTCAAAGTAGGTGAACCGGTAATCGTAGGGGTCAAGGAGATAAGACCGAAAGGCAAACTGGACCTTGTACCTGTGAAGATAAAAGAATACCAGACGGTTGAGCTGGAAAAAGGTCTTCCTGTTAAGCTTGCATCCGAGGCATCAGATCTTGTGGGAATGAATGTAAGGATGGAAGGAGAAGTAATACAGGTCAAGCAGACCGCAGGTCCGACTATCTTCACTATCGCCGATGAGAGCGGACAGATATCCGCCGCTGCCTTTGAGAGTGCAGGGGAGAGAGCTTATCCCCATATCAGCTCGGACATGATAGTCTCCGCCACAGGCGAGATCACATCACGAGGAGATAGTGTTCAGCTAGAGGTCAGAAGCCTTAAGAAAGTAAGCGGAGCAAAGGAAGCCGAGATATTAAAGCGTATAGAGGCCGCACTTGACAGAAGGGCCGAGCCCTACACTGTTGATTTCATGGTCGAGAGTGAGGTTCTTGAGAAGCTCAGGCCCGCCATGATGAAAGTAGCAAAGGAAATACGCAAGGCAGTGATCAAATCAGTACCCATACTGCTCCGACACCATGCGGATGCCGACGGAATGACCGCCGCCCTGGCGATCGAGAAGGCTATATTACCATTGATACGCGAGGTCAACGGCCAGGACGGAGAGTACTATTTCTACAAGAGAGCTCCTTCCAAGGCACCATTCTACGAGACCACAGATGTTGTGCGTGACATCAGTTTCGCACTTGAGGACATGGCACGTCACGGCCAGAAGATGCCACTTGTCGTCAGTGTGGATAACGGTTCAACACTTGAGGACGTGCCTGCCATGAGACAGGCAAGGGTATACGGCATTGAAATGATAGTCGTGGATCACCATCATCCGGACGAGGAAGTCGATGAGTTCCTTAAAGCACACGTGAATCCGGCCCATGTCGGCGGAGACTTCGGCATGACAGCAGGAATGCTGTGTACGGAGGTCGCACGTATGATCAATCCGGACGTAGAGGACCTGATCAAGCACCTTCCAGCGGTTGCGGCAGTAGGAGACCGTTCCGAAGCGGAAGAAGCAAAGGATTACATAGATATGGTCTCAGACAGGTACTCCCTGCAGGATCTGAAAGACATGGCACTTGCACTTGATTTTGAAGCATACTGGCTCAAATTCAACAATGGGAAGGGAATACTCGATGATATCCTCGACTTCGGTGACACAAAGATACACAAGAATCTTGTAAAACTGTTATGCGAGCAGGCAAACGAGATGATCGACGAACAGATAGACGTCTGTATGGCCCATGTCAAGACACAGACACTTGCAAACGGAGCACTCCTGAATGTGCTTGATGTGGAAAACTATGCCCACAAGTTCACATTCCCGCCACCGGGCAAGACATCGGGAGAAGTCCATGACCGCCTCTGCAAAAGATTCGAAGGCAAGCCAGTGATAACACTTGGTTTTGGTCCGGACTTTGCAGTGATACGTTCCAGAGGTGTGAGGATGAACATCCCGAAGATGGTAAAAGAACTCCACGAGGAAGTACAAGGCGGAGGAGTCAACGGAGGAGGACACCTTGTGGTGGGCAGTATCAAATTCGTTGAAGGAATGCGTACCGAAGTACTGTCCAAGCTTGCAGAAAAAGTAGGAGCCGTAGAAGTGGATTAACACTTCTACACTTTAAATTTTAATTTCGATAACTGATTCTCAGTCAACCCTTACTATACGTACCAGTGAGTTCACAGGTACATCGGATATTGTCTCCGAGCCGCTCTTGTCTACAAGGACCGCAACTGCAATGGGTTTTGCACCGGCGCTTCTCAGGTGATTGATCACATCTTTCATTGTGCTTCCGGTTGTTATGACATCATCCACAATGATACAGCGCTTACCATCGATACCTGCAAAGTTCCTGCTGAAGGCGCCCCTGTTCTGAGTTTCATCATTCTGTTCGTTATAGGCATGATAGACGGAAAGTCCGAGTTCCAGCTCATCTGCCATAAGGCTGGCAAGCGGAACACCACTCAGGCCGATACCTACTATCAGGTCTGCTTCCGCATCTGTTTTGCTCATGGTATCAATTACCATGTCACAGAGAGCGATACCTATATGGCGGAGCCTGAAAGCACTTTTCCCTATGTTGCTCCAGTTTACTGAAATGTCCTTGGGAGCAGGAGGGACCTCTTCCTTCCTGGAACGGGTCAAAAGCCATGTAACCGTATCTCTGGAAACATTCAGTTCATCTGCGATCTGCCTGGTAACAAGCCCGTTCGCCTGCAACTCCTCGGCTTTCTGGATCAGTTTATCAATATTCTTCATGTGAACCCCGCTAAGATAAGATAAGATTCATTAGTTCCTAATACATGTGAAAGATGTTATATTTTTCTTTTACGCCTTTTTTTCAGGGTGCAGCCGCAGACCGGACAGACATCTCCCTTATCAAAGCGCCTGCGACATCCGGTGCATTCCTTCTGCCACTGGAGTACATCACGTATCTTTTTCTGGGCCACGGGCATAACTTCAATACCCAGCACGTGTGCCACGTTCTGCACTGCATAGTCATCAGTGAGCAGTACGGCATCATCTTTGTACTCAAGTGCCTTGGAAAGTATATCTATATCCGTTGCAGACAGTTCCTCGACATCCCGCGTCCCTTCGGCCACTTCAAGCACCTTTTGGCGTATAAGGGGATCTGGTAATTCCACCCTGGTGCCTCCTTCGCGGGCGAGTTCGAACCTCAGGGAAGCTTCGGAACTTCTGAGCTCCTCAACAACGGAGCTGACCGTTATGATCGTTCCAGGGTCGATATCCTTTCCCATTATGAAGACTGCTGAGTCGGCTATATAGTGAACCATCATCCCTGATAATGTGTCCGACCCTGATTAACTCTTTGGAAGTATCTTATTCCAGGGCTATAAAACGAACCGGTCTCGAGGAACATAAGCAAATATATAGATTTCAATGCCAGATTATATATATTTACTGCATATAATAATACATGGTTATAATGAACAGATTATCCACAGGTATATCCAGATTTGATAAAAAATTGCAGGGCGGCTACCCCGAAGGTGAATCAATCCTCATAACCGGTGAACCCGGGACCGGGAAGACAATCATGGGGATTCAGTTTTTGCACCAGGCATGTTCTCAAGGCAAGAAATGTATGATGATAGCCACAGAGGAAACACCTGAAAAGATACTTCTCCACGCTAAATTGCTGGGGTTTGATCTGGAACCCTTCTTTGAAAGCAATCTGTTATTGATAATGCGCATACTGGAAATGAGGGCTTCCTATACCGGAATATCATCCGAGAGTTTAGGTGATACAAGCATGCACATGGAAGACCTTACAAACCTCACCCACCTGATAGCAGATGATGTCGAGGCAGTGGTTATCGACAACATCGGTACCTTTTCAATAGGAGACGAGCTTCGTCTGTTCAGGGATAAGCTTGAGACCATAGCATATTTCCTTTCTTCACAGAAGATCACTTCGTTGCTGATGATAGACGGAACAGCCCATGAACTTACCCACCGCATCGCTGAGTATTCCACCTACGGGACCATCAGACTGCTGACAAAGGAAAATCCGTATACTGGAAAAATGGAGCGCTTCATGCATATACCCAAGATGAGAGGAACGAAGATCTCACTGGATCCCATTGTTTATGATATCAGCGACGAAGGTATTAAATTATCCACATCTCAGGGCAAAAAAGATTAAGCATTATTGCCGATACTTCTCTAAAGTAAGCAGGTATGTAACATGGACATCGAAAAAGCCAGGGATATTATTGTTGATTTTATCAGGGAAAGAACAAAAGAAGCAGGAGTAAAGGGAGCTGTTGTCGGGATCAGCGGAGGGATCGATTCGGCCCTGACAGCATACCTCACAGTGGAGGCCCTTGGAAAGGAAAATGTGCTGGGGATCCATCTGCCCGAACTCAAGCTCACGCCTGCAGAAGATGTCCTGGATGCTACCGAGATAGCCGAACGCCTTGGGATCGAGTTCAAGACCATTGATATTTCAGGGCCTCTGGTATCCTACATGGAAGCCATACCTGACAGCGGACAATCCTTCAATCATGCCAACGGTAATCTAAAGGCAAGGATACGTATGTCAATACTCTATTACTACGCCAATATCATGGGAAGGATGGTAATGGGTACAGGTAATAAGACCGAGATACTGCTTGGCTACTTCACAAAGTACGGTGACGGAGGAGTTGACCTGGAACCAATTGGCGATCTCTACAAAACAGAAGTAAGAGAGATGGCAAACATGGTGGGAGTGCCTGCGGATATCATCGACAAAGCCCCATCCGCCGGACTCTGGGAAGGACAGACCGACGAGGACGAACTTGGTATCAGTTACGAACTTGTTGACAGGTTCCTGGGGCTCCTGCTTGAAGGAGAAAGTCCGCAGATGGCACAGAACACCTTGGGACTGACAGCCCAGCAAAGGGATTCCGTGGTCTCAAGGATCCACACGAACCTGCATAAACAGAAAGCTCCACCTGCTGCAGACCTGGATTCACTGAGAGGATCCTACATCACAGTATAATTTCAATATATAGCTTCACCTTGCAGGAAAAAGTGTATTCTCCGAATCTGTAAACCTCACAAGGGGTTTTGCAAGGTGTCTTCTGGCGCAGGGCGGTACTTCATAGAACCCCGCTTCTATGTTTCTCTCCCGGCGGACGGTTTCAGCTTCGTTTGCGCTTGTTCCGCATTTTTTACAGCGGTATCCCTGATCCGCACCTGCGGATTTCATCCTCTTGCCACAGGAAGGGCATCCGGGATTTCTTTTTTCCAGTTTCTCCGCAAGTGAGAGTACCTTCATCTTCTCGATGTTCAGAGTATTGTCCATAACACTGCCGTAAACAACAACCCGGTCACCGGGAAGCAGTTCACGTACTACATCCCTGAAATTCTTTGTCGGCTCAAAGGCCGCACAATCAATGCTCTGTCCAGAATCATCTTTCAATACGAAGATGGAATGTCCGCCCTGAATAGTATCTGCAGCATTCTCAACTGTTCCTTCCAGAATATATGAGTGCATTGCTTCCACACCATCTACCCCTGCTGCCCGGACAAGGTGCATATCTGTTCCCTGATTTGTTTTATAAATACATGAGCGCTCAATATCCTCGGAACGGACCATTTGCGCTGCCTTTTTCACCGCATGTTTACTATTTCCCCTGATACCGTAAAGTACAGGGTCAGGGGATCGGGGCACACAAACCACAACATTGTTCTCCCTGTCCACAGAGTCCCATGTTTCCGGATATGTGCAATCGTCGGCCTCGTACAGGGATCCGGAATCAACAGAGCGCCTGCTGCCCCAGACTTCCTTTTTCCTGTATGCAAGATACTCATAGGTGTGATCCCATCCGGGATTGAGCATTGCCCCGCAGGCTGCAAGCGCACCTATCAGGCCTCTTCCGTTCTTAAAAGCCCTGAACTTGAGAGAAAGCTTGTCCGCAAGGTCCTTTGCCTCGTCTATAGCGATAACATCCCTTACAGCCCGTCTGAAAAAACTGCGAAGTTCCTTTTTAGCCACTTCAAAATCGCTCTCAAGTACAAAAACAACGCCCGGATTTGTGTTCTCACATTCCATTATGGAAAGAGATTCGATTCTTGATACCACATGATCGATCACCTTCCCGGGGTTCCGGCATCTCACACAGATAGCAACCGAAGCGTTCCCCCTGGTCTTATAGGGGATTGTGGGGTTCAGACGTATGAGCAGAGGGTCACCTACATGTTCTCCGAATGCCGATATCTCATCTGCAAGCAGAGCTCCGAGATATGTTGTACACATACCTTCCCTGGAATCCGTATCATCAATTCCGATAACCATTTTTATCGTATCGCGGGTCATTGGGTCACCAGCAAATAATCGTGATTGTAACTAATGGTCCCGCATGACAATAAATGATTAATAAGTGTCGGTTGGCTTCATTACAGGCAGAATTACATCTACCTGTGTACCGATATCAGGTTCGCTTTCCAGACTTATGGTTCCACCATGACCTTCAACGATACTCTTGCAGAGATATAGTCCGACCCCGTTTCCACCATATTTGCGGGTCATCGAACCGTCCACCTGATAGAAGCGTCTGAAAAGATCCGGTATCCTCTCCTTAGGAATACCGATGCCCGTATCCTTGAAAGTTACATGCAGACAGCCATTTTCAGGATAAGCTGAGACCTTGATCGACCCGGTGACCGGAGTAAATTTAACGGCATTTTCAAGAAGATGAGAGAATACCATTTCAATATAGTTCAGGTTACCAAGCATAAATGGCAGAGAAGCAGGGAAATCCCTTTTTATCTCAGGGAGACTGTCACCCTGGAAGAGTTTGGTCTCATACAGCACTTTTTCCAGAACATCACTGACATGGATAACATCAATGTCGTATTGTATATTGCCGGACTGCACATTCTGCATACATAGAAGTGAGTCGATCCTTTTATGCAGCTTTTCGGCACTCATGACTATGTTACTCACGCCCTTACTCTGGCTATTGTTCAGAGAACCAAGCTGTCCTTCGTGGAGCAGTTCTGCATAACCTTTTATGGATATCAGTGGCGTTTTGAGTTCGTGGGTGAGGTTTGAGAGGAACTCGTTCTTCATGATGTCAAGCGATTCGAGCTCCTTGTTCTTCCTTGCCAGTTCCTCCGCATATTCCCTGAACTTATCATCATCCCGTTTTTTCTTAACGATGTTCCACATGCCTTTCATGAGCAGGGTTATCTGCCGGACATCAGAACTGTCATAGTCGCCTTCCTTATTGCCGACACCTGCAATTACAACTATATTGTCATTATCGAATACTGGTACCCCAAGATGGCTGCTGATGCTCACATGGCCTTCAGGGTAGCCTTTCTTCAGGGGATGGTCGGCTGAGAAGTCATTTATTATGATGGGCTTTCGCTGACGTATCGGCTCACCCCATATCCCCGTATCAGCCACCCTGTACTCTATGGGTCTGTCCTTGATCTCACACGTTTGCATGGCATTTCTGGACCAGGAATGCATTGTTATAATTGATTCATCCTCACTGAGAAAACCAATATAACCGATCTTGCTCCGGGTAAGTTTCACAGCCTCCTCCAGGGCAAAGAAAGTGATCTCACGGATATTTGAGTCGATCATATTATTAAGTTCCAGAAGAGCTTCCAGCCGGGACTCATCCAGAAAGAGGGCATTCTCAGCTTCTTTTTTAGAGGTCACATCGTTGAAGATGAGCATCCCCTGGTCGCCATCGGTTTTAGTGAAATGGAACTCTATATCCTTTACAGAACCATCTTTGCAGCTTACCTTCCACTCGGATCTGCATAACTTTTCGCCACGTATGACAGAACTGCAGGAATCCATCCATGATGAATAGACCTCCTTTCTGTATTCCTCATCAGGATAGGCAAGCTCCCACCATTTTTCCATAGTGGGGATGTCCTCATGCGTGTATCCGAAGGTTTCAGTGAATTTTTTGTTGAAATATACAGGATCATCATTCTGATCAATAAGAGCAATGGAAAAAGGAAAGTTTTCGACAGCTTTTCTGAAACGTGTTTCGTTTTCCTGCAGGGTCAGGTTATGTTCATATATCATCTTTGAGCTAAGAACACCCAGAATGAGCATAATAAGCAGGAAAGAAGAGCGGACATAGATCTCATGGGTTGGCACATCCAATATCAACAGGTTGCTGAAATTGTCATTATAGAAGAAAAGATAATCAACAATGGAATCGAACACCCAGAACAGCAGACCTATGAACAGGAAGAGAGAAATTGTCTTTAAAAATATGTTTTTCCTTACAGATGATTTTAGATTCAATCTGACACCTTTTCCTGAAAATATTCAATCATTTTTTTAGACAGAGGCGGAGTATGAGAATATATTATAACTATTCCATGCTTTTTTTGTATATACACTTTTACTTTTAGACAATGTACAAATAAATTTTTGCATAGGAGACATATCAGAATATAAATAAGAAAGTGTAGGGATTAAATATACCAGCAGATAACAGACATATTTATATAGACCTGCAAACAAAGGCTATTTCGTAATGACGAAAGAAATTCTAATACATCAGATCGTTGATGTATTAAAACAGGCAGGATTCATCGTTTCAAAACGCTGTAACATAAGACCCAGAAGTTTTGACCTGGCGGCCAGGAATGCTGAAACACTTCTTTTCTGTAAGGTATTATACAATATTGATGGCCTCAATGAAGAAACCGCAAAAGAGATGAGAAGTCTCGCAAGGTACCTTGGAGGCTCCGCACTGCTTGTCGGAGCAAAGACCCGGGACCAGCTGCTTGAAGACAGCGTTGTCTATATGCGCTATGACATACCTGCGGTCAATTTACAGACATTTTATGATTATTTTGTAGAGAACATCCCGCCTCTTGTATCCGCTTCACCCGGGGGGCTCTATGTATCCATTGATGGGGATGTGCTAAAAGAAACACGCCAGAAAGTTTCCATGTCACTGGGGTCGCTCGCATCTGAGCTTGGAGTCTCACGCCGGACCATAAGCAAATATGAAGACGGGAATATGGATGCTTCTATTGACATTGTCCTTCATCTTGAAGAGATACTCAATGTGGCACTTGCACAATCCATTGATCTTCTGCAACGCTTTGATAAGCATGGAAGGATCGAGATCGCACCGGAAGAGATTATTGAAAAACATATTGAAAAGCACACACCTGATGACGGAATACTGAACATGCTCCACATGCTTGGTTATCAGGTTATGTCTACCAGCCAGGCACCCTTCAAGGCTATTTCAAGGGACACATCCGATACATTGCTTACCGGAATCAGTAACTATAGCAGTGCCATGATAAAACGTGCGGACCTTATGAGCAGTATATCCTGTGTGACGATGACAAAATCGGTGTTTATTATCAATGGCAAGATCAAAACCCAGACTGTCGAAAACACTGTACTTATCGAGAAAAGGGAACTTGATCAGCTGGCCGGAACAGAAGAGCTTGCAGAGCTTATCGATGAGAGGACGAAGAAGCCCAGCGTGAAAGATATAAAAGTCTGATTTTTTTGCCTGAACAGGTATTTCCAAAACCCTAATATATGGAAATCCCTTTAGGAGTAGCAATGACTACCAAGATAGCAGTGCTTGTTTCAGGAAGGGGCTCCAATCTGCAGTCTGTGATAGACAATATAGAAAGCGGTTATATCCGGGACGCAGAAATTAAGGTCGTTATCAGCGACGTCGGAGATGCCTATGCTCTTGAACGGGCCCGCAAACACGGGATTCCTGCTGTTTTTACAAACCCTCTGTCTTTTAAGGATAAGCTTGCCTTTGAGCTGGAAATATTGAAGACCCTTAAGGAGCACAACATCGATCTGATCCTTCTTGCAGGCTATATGCGCATTGTAGGAAAGGAGATAATCAGTGCCTATCCGAACAGGATCATAAATATACATCCGGCACTGCTTCCGGCATTTAAGGGCCTGCATGCACAGCAGCAAGCTTTCGAATACGGTGTGAAGGTATCGGGATGTACTGTGCATTTTGTTGACGAGGGAATGGATA
>JAALLO010000360.1_pt1 | contig 9680 bp, 8 predicted proteins | sample 7245941 | NCBI WGS metagenome assembly JAALLO01 (sample SAMN13049198, study PRJNA578106) | oil field metagenome | isolation source: filtered produced water from oil reservoir A2 | place: USA:offshore Texas | collected 2016 | reverse complement strand
TAACGCCCATTCTATTACTATCTGTGATTTTGATATTATTCGCAAACCCTGAGCAATAAACAGAGAACCCGTATTGAGTTCCCTTTAATCTGTTATTATCAACAATTAAACGCCTTTCATAATTATTGCGGGTCCGTAATAATTATCTGTAGCAATCCCTATCTTCTGTACCCTCCATTCAATTAATTCCTGCCTGAAACAATCTTTTTCTACTAAATCTATGGCTTCTTTTTCTGAATCAGTGATAACTATGTATTTAATTGGCGACTCTGGAACTTTCTCTTCCACCTGATATATGTACAACTTTGGATTTACATATTTTTTAGTAGCTATTATTTTTTCTATCTTCCTTTCAAACGCTGTCAGTCTATCATTTATCAGAACATGCCCGTAGTAGTGGTCAATTTCTTTAGTTTCACCATTAGAATACTTAACTGTGGTAATGCAAGAAGAACAGTCGGTAATAAACTCATTCCCTGGTTCATATATAAAAGACTTAAACCCAAAATCCTCAATCAAGCCATTTAATTCTTCTACTTTTTTCATTGGTATCTTCCAATGATGTTCTCCGCTCTTGTCTACAAACATTTCTCCATAATAATTTCCGTTGCCCTCATTATCCACTGTTACACTATAAACGGGGCATGTCCCAAAACACATTGTCCTTTTCAATTTTATGTGTTCGAACATGATAATCCTCCAATTAGTGCACATAATATAAAAATTATGTAGTAAATTTATTGCAGATTATGATTTGAATTATGGATTACATATTGGCTTTGTTTAATAATATATATTTCATATCATCAAAGGTTAATTGCAGTTGTTTAGAATAATATTCACTTTGCTTTACAAATGTAAACCCTCATTTCTCTATAACTCTTTTAGATTGGTTGTTAGTTAAAAAATGCCCTATAGTTAACGCATCTAACTTGCATTCATTAAAACAAAATTTAATCACAGCGGTAACCGCCTCAGGCATCAATCCCTTTCCCCAATATGCTTTGGATAATACATAGCCAATTTCTTTAACCTTAAGATGTGCATATTTCTTTTCATCATTAGCCCATGATTTGTGCAATCCTAAAGAACCGATAACTTTATTATCTCTCTTGTGCATAATTGCAAAAACATTTTTTTCTGCAATGAATGACTGCAATATTTTCTCAGAAACATCAATCGAGTCATGGTGTTTCCAGCCTGCCATTTCACCAACACCCTCGACTGACGCATATTCGTAGAAGTCATTTATATCTGTTTCCTGCCAGGCCCGCAAAATCAATCTATCAGTCTCTAAAATCACCTTTGTAACGTCAATAATTACATCCATATTATCACCACCTAACCTAATATAAATAATCTTATTTCAAATAATACTTATGCGCCACAATTTATGGTGTGCTAATGCTAAAGGAATGGATATAATTGATATAGTTCAGTTTCAACATAAATGTAATATAACAGCAGCCATTAATAAGTTATTAGATTACTATAATATGAGTATTTATGATAAAGATTTTTTTGATAAACAGTCTGAAAAATACTCCTATAATTTCAATTTATTGCATCAAAAAGATTATATTAAAACTAACTACCCCAAACTACACTACATTATGAGATATGGTTATCTAATTCTAAACGAAATATTAAGCATTGGTCTAGAATCTATAGTAAATAAATACTTTTTGTATAATGAACAAAATTTATTTTTCTTTTCAAACAGATATTTAGCAAAAAAAATAAATAAACCTTATGTTACTATTAATAAGTATATAAACTTATTCTGTGTTCTAGGACTTATACAAAAAGTAGATCATAAGGAAATAAATAAAACTATTAGAAGAAAATCTGTTGAAATTGCAAAGAAAAATGGCCAACATAAAATAAATTTTTATATTATTCCAAAATATACCAAAGATATCCTTTCAACTTCTAATAATAGAGCCGAGTTTATGTTAAATAATGGTTTTACAATTAGAGGAATGAGTAAACAATTTATTAAAAAATGTTTTGATGATGAATTTGCAAATAAAATCTATTCAATCCCAATTAAAAATAGCAAATTTAGAGAAGATATTGCTCAGTTTATTGAGAATATAATACTAAATAATATAGATAAATATGGATACTGTACAAAAGATATGATTATTAATGAAAGAATAGTTGTAGGCAACAAATATGTTTATGAAAAAACTATAGATCATGAGTTTAAGAAAATAATCCCAGAGATATTACAAAAATATGATTTTTTATATGTAAGATCAAATAAACGAATTAACGATAAATTAGGAATTAATACTAGAAAGAAACTTATTATACCATCTAGCATTTTAGAGTCATAAACTTAAATAAGCATAACAATAAATACCTTAATTCTTTTCACAGGTTTTATTGTTATGCTTTATTAATTTAATCTAAATACAATATAAATTTAATTTATCTTATTATTAAACTTACTCTACCCCCAAAGCCTTAAATACTGCATCTTCAGGACTTTGATAAAATGAAATTTGAAATTTAGCAAATAATTCTGGTGGTACAGTTCCTATTTCTGCTGCTGAAGCCATTGGAAGTAATATCTTTTTTGCTCCTGCATCAAAACACACTTGTAGGGTACTTGCTAATTCTTCTACTTTAGTGATTGTACCTCCAATACTCATAGATCCAAGTACAACCATTTGACTTTGTATAGGCTTTTTTAAAGCACCTGAACACATAGCAATAAATGCTGCTAGGGATAATTTTGAAGTTACTCCTATTCCCTGCAAATCTTGTATATGCATTAAATAATCAAAATTTTGAACTGAAATAGTACCACTAATATTCTTTTTATTTGCCTTAAAATAATTAAAGGCTGTATTTATACTTTCTTTTGCTTCTCTATTAGATCCAAGTCCTGTTTTTTTAAACTTTCCTGAACCGGGTACAACTTCTGTTTCTATTTTATAAACACCAATCATACCTGTTTCACCATGACCTACAGTATAAACATGTCCCGGTTTACCCATCCCTTCTGGTATTAATTTGCCTCCACCTTGTTCAGGTACAGATACAAATTCTTCATTAAAGTTTTCTTTATTTATGTAAGAGAAATGTACATCATAAAATTCCATTCCTCCAATTTTTTTAAGTTGCTCTTTAACTCTCCTTCTACCAACTAAAGCATATCTTAGTATTTCCTCTATATCCTCTTTTGTATATTCTCCATTTGGATATATTAGTTTTACAAGTCCAGATACAGTTTTCCTAACTGCAATTACATCTCTTTGGTTAAGGTTATTTCCAAGATTAAAGTATTTATCTATAGCATCTGAAAAGGATCTTTTTCTCATTTCTCTAAAAAATTCTGCTATATAATCAGTAATAAAACCATATTCATTTGTGAAGAAATCTGGTCTATATTTTGGTATCTCCCACCCGGGAATATAATAATGCATTCTGTCAAAAAAAGCAGTATCATATGCCATGGCATCTGGAAACGGATCGAAAAGATGTGAAGTCTTTAATAATACATCTACACTTTGATTAATATTACCTACAAATACCATAGATGCTGAAGCATTTTTTTCTTCCTTTCCTCTAGCAAAAGAACCTGAAGCCATATAGTCTTTCATAATTTGTATACCATCTTTATCTTTAAAGGTAATTCCTGCAACTTCGTCAAAGGCTACAACATCCCAAAGTCCAACAAGACCAACTTTTTTACTTGCCATATTATAAAACAAATTGGCTACAGTAGTTTGTCCACCAGACACAAGGATACTATTAGGTGAAATTTCCTTATAAATGTGGGATTTTCCTGTACCCCTTGGCCCTAACTCACAAAGATTATAATTATTCTCCACCAAAGGAATCATTCTTGCTAATAAATGCCACTTCACAGTGTCTTCTAATTGAGTAGGCTCCATACCTATAGACCTTAGTAATACATCAATCCATTCATCCTTTGTAAAGTGTTTTCTTCCACTAAAAATTTCTTCCATATCTAAATTAGGCATTTGAATAGGTGTTAAATTACCAATATTAAAAGGACTTATACCCTTTACTTCTTCATCATAGAAGTAATTCATCTTTAAAATACACCAAATACCACCTGCTAGAAGTTTTTCATATTCTTTGACATAGTGAGGTGCAATTTCAACCCCCTTTAAACCTAAATTAGAAAACTCTGCTTCATATATATCTTTCTTTTCGTTAAGTTTAACTGTTATTTTATCAATTACTGTATATTGCCCTAATTCTCTAATTTTAGACTTTACTTTTTCGGCTTCATCAGGTCTTACAAAGTTATCAGCAAGTATTTTTTTTACCCTCTCTACTCCTTCATTAATACTATCTTCATCATCTGTGGCACAATACATGCCTAATAAATACTCCAGTACATATACTGGTACATTTGCACCTTCTTTTATTTTCTTAGTTAAATCTTTTCTCACTACCCTACCTGCAAAGTGAGTATTTAACTTGGTATTTAGACTCATTTCTTTTTCTATAATTTCCATGTAGTTTCACCTACTTACTTTTTCTAAAATCCAAAGTCATTTATAATTGCCAAATCAATCATAAACGGTACTTTTTCATAGATTTTTTCTACTGTCTCATCTTCATCTTCCATTACTAAATAATACTTTTTAGCCTTATCATAAGGCTGGTCTTTCAGTGTAAACTTTTCTCTGAATGTACGATCTTCAGGTTTAGAAGATCTACTATCTGCAATAATAATATTCTCATTAGAAATTCTATTACCTTCCTCATCTTCAAAATATAGTTTTAGGGTAATAGGTATTTTCTTATCTTCTACCTTTTCTGTCTGGAAAAATTCCAAATATGTGATTCTATTAGTAATCTTTCTAGAAATATTTGTTAGTTTCACTTTTACTTTAGATGATTTAAATTCATCTTTTCTAATGTTTTTAAACTTAATAACTGGTATAATCATTTCTTGAAGGGCTGCACCACCATGTACATAATTGGCTCCAGCACCTTGTACCTTAAATCTAGTAACCCCCTTTGGCACAATTGCATGTAAGTCTGTATCTTCTCCAAGTAAATAATTCATCGGTATAGATAATATACCTTGTTCCTTAGTATTTTCTTTTGTTAAAATGAATCTTCTTCCTTCATCAACAGCCTTAACATCAACCTTTGTTATCTTATCAAACTCTTGTAAAGCCGATCTTCTATAAATAAATCCATGGTCTGATGTTATATAGATATTAGTAGCACTTACATTATTTATTAAGTTTTTAATTAAAATATTTAAATCCTCAAAGGTTTTCTCTACTGCTTCAAAGACATCTCTTTCAGTTAATGCCTTGTCTCCCATGGCATCAATAACATTATGATAGATATAAACTAGTTTCTTTCCTTCAAAAGTTTTCTTATACTCAGGTCTTTTCATATCCTTCATATCATTATAAGTAATGGCAACTACATCATCAGAATACTTAGAGAGTATTTTTTGCCTATTTTCAGTACCTGTAGAATTAATACCATCTACAATAACCTCAGCATTATCATTTATTTCAATTTTTTCATGTGGTAATATTGATGCCATACCTAATTTTGTATATGAAGGGATTACCCCTTGCATAAAGAATAGTTCTGCTTTACCTCGTCTATCACGATTTAAAATATCACTAAATTCCTTTGCAGCCTCATATCTAAATGCATCGGATATAATAACAAACACTCTTTCTTCATTACGTATATGTGGCAAGATATATTGATTATAGAATTCTTGTTGTTTGTTTACTCCATTGATTTTTATATCATCTAGAAGTTCGTCTTCTATGATATTAGACCACTTAATTGATAATTCGTCTAAATACCAATAGGTATAAGTATTCTCTATTACTTCTAAAAGTTCAGAGAAATATTCTTTATTTTCAATTCTGTCATAGGATAGATAGAATTTTCTATAAAAATAATCAAATAAATAATATGTCTTTGTATAGTTTTCTACCATTTCATAGGCAGTAGAACCTTTTAGGCTCTTTTGCAGTTCATTTTCTAGCCTTAATATCTCAACTGCATAGTAAATTGCTTCATATTCATTCTTTAACTTACTAAACCAATGGGATGTCCTTCTTCTATTGATAATTTTTCTATACTTTTCATACTCTCCAATTTTTGATACTAAATTTGTAATAAGCCAAGTTATTATTTCATCATCAAATGCCTTAAAAGTGTCGCATAGAATATAATCTTCTATATCCCACTTCTTTATATAATCTTTTAGATTCAGTTTACTCTCTATTTGATTAGCCAAAGTATCATAAATTTTATGATCTACTGAATGACTCATAAAATGATTAATAAATACTATAGAATCAGCCTGTTTTGAAGATATAAACTTCTCCCATGTAGTTGGCATTTTTGCATCTAATTTGTAACTTAGATTTGTAATTAAGAACATGATCATTAATTGTTCTAAACTCTTTTCCTCTAAATGATATCCATACTTTTTCTCTATTAGGTTCCAAAAAACTTCAATATCTCCAAACTTTTTGATTTCTTCTATGTATTTATTTTCATCCTTTGTTTCTTCCATTAAAACTGTTTTAACCACCAATTCAAAATCTGCCACTGGCAGTTTGCATAGGGTTGATAAAACTGCTATATTTACCTTTTCCTCTGTAAACTCTAAAGTGTTATAGGATGCAAATCTCTTATATCTTTCTTTGTTTCCAAAGAATCGAATATATTTTTTAAATACATTTCTTAATGTCTCATCCTTAACCCCTAAATCCCTCATTATGACCGTTGCTTTATCTGTTGAAAATTCACTACTATATTTTTGAATATCAAGTAGCCAATTTTCTCTTGGTATTGGTTTTGGATTAGGTGAATAAATTAAGTAATTAGAATCTGTATCTTCTTTTTCTAATAGATGTTTTATATAAAAACTATTGTTTTCAGTAAGATATATAATTTTTGCGTTTTCTAGTTGTAACTCATTAATATCTTCTACAAATTCTGCATCTTCATCATACCAAAAAATGATGTTTCTCTTTTTGCCATCAGAAGGTTGCTTATTTAAGTTTTCATCAAGTATCTTTTTTATTTCTGATAAATTCATTGACTCACCTACTTAATTTATATTTCTTCCAACTTTTTAAATCCCTGCTGTATTGTTTTATATTCTTCCCAGTTAATGTTTTTCAGCATAGAATCAATAGGTGTAAAAGTCTTTTGAGGAAATAAGGTTCCAAGGGCTACTGCCAATTCACCTTTTACTTTTAATCGTTGGGTATTCAAATATTTTGTCAAACTAAAACTTGAAATGAATTCTCTACTCTTACCTACTATATGACTTTCTTCCTCACCAATTTCACAAATAGCATCTAATATAAATGTTTCTAATGCTCCTGCTTTATCAAAAGGTATAATGATAGGAAGCACTTTTATTTCATTTTTCTCTTTTGTTTGCTCTTTTTCATTATACTCATTTACATATTCACTACTACTCCAATTATTATTAATAGTAATTTCTATAGAAATATGATTTGCATTAAATACATCTTGAATTTCTTTAAGAACAATCTGTTCATCCTCTATTACATCACGATCTCGTATTATAATAACTTTTTTATATGCATGTTCTTTTTCCGAAATTCTATTTACTTTAATAATCTGAGTTATAGCATAATCAAAATTGCTCTGACCACCTACTGCCCAAATAATTAACTCATCTTCTCCTTTGGTGTACACATTTACTTCTTCATTTTCCCAATTTCTTATAGGCAATGCTATACGCTTAGTCAACTTTTTATTAAAATTCCAACCCACAACTTTACCAAGGTAATAACTTAAAAGAATGGAATCTGTTTTTCCTTCACACAAAATTATATTTTTCATCCTCTTAACTCCATATTAAAATCTTCTCTTGCTTCATAGGCTCTATATCCATCTAAAACTCTTACCTTAATATTGTAATATTCATCACCCTTCTTTAATGTAATTACATTGATTGATTCCCTTAGATAATCATTACCTTTATATTTTGAAGCACACATTAGTAAGGAATCTAAGGCTTCTTGGCTGTGGGTTGTAACAAATAACTGCACACTGTATTCATTGCATGCCTTTATAAACCATCTAAATACTTCCTCTAATGCACTATGATGAATTGCAGTTTCTATTTCATCAATTAATAATACCCCACCTTTTGCATTGATAATAACAGAGGAAAGGTAAACCACCTTTTTCAAACCATCTCCGAAGGCTGAAAGTGGTAATAACCCTGTTTTTTTATGCTGTATGTATGTTTTAACCTCATGATCTTCTTTAATCATTTCAAGATTTATAATGTCTTTATCAAATATTTTTAAAACATCAATAATCTCTTGTTTTTTCCCATATTTAATGACTTTATTTATCAATTCTTTATTTATATGATCAAATGGCATTACTCTAATTATTTTTACAGGCGAGAAACTATCTTGACTTTTTATTTTTAATTTGTCCGTTTCTTCATCTATATACAATTTGTTCTCTATTCTATTAGAACTCCCACTATCTCTCTGATAAGCCAAAATACCCTCAAAGGCTTCAATTTCTTTGCTAACATCATCGCTTTTCATGACTTGTAAAACTTCGCCCTTAATAAAACAACCGACTTTCTTTTTTTTGATACTGCCTTTAATCGAGATTTTTTTTTCTATAGAATCATCTTTACTTATACTATTTATAAAAACACTGTAAGGACTTACTTTATTTGTTCCTTCTCTTTTTCTACATACATTTATATAATGTCCTATTTCTCCGGGATACTCTAGTACATGTATGGCTTCTAAAAGTGATGTTTTCCCTGTATTATTATCTCCTACTAAAATATTGATCTCTTTTAGATCAGATATTTTAAAATCTTTAAACCCTCTTAAATCTTAGCCAGTAAATTTGCTTTTAATGGTTTCTTGCCTTCCCCTTGAGGTATCTCAACACTTTGGAATTTAGCATAATTTACTTTAACACCATCATCTAAATCAATTTCTATTTTCTGATTTGCAACATGGGAAATTACTTGATCATATGCAAGGCATTCTAGAATCTGTTTATTGATTTTCTCTTTTTTCTTCATAGCAGCAGCCTTTTCCCTTGCTCAATCTCTTTACTTCTGCTTCGTATTTCTTTTGAATTTTATGAAGGTAATCCGTTCTCACCCTTGCTACTGTTGATGAATCATAACGGTGCATATAGATAAGAGCCTTAAACCCATTTTCTTTTCCACTATCAAATAACCAGTAAATAGGTCTTTTATTATAAGTCTTAACATGATCTTTATAAAAATCTTTTAGGAAATATCTTCTTATTGTTTGTCTTGAAGTTTCATTTGTTTTCTTTCCTAATGTTTCTGCAATATAATCGAGGTTTTCTTCTAGCGTCTTTTCTCCAAAGGTTACTTTTATAAATTCTACAAACCTATTTACAATATCATCTTCAAAATAATCATCATCTGCTATTATAAGGACATTGTACATAGTCACATCAAAAGAAGAATCTTTCCATCCTTCCTGCGTACGAATTCTCAATTCTCCATTCTCAATTCTCCATTTATCCTTAAACTCTCCACCTGCATAAATAAGACCTTCTTCATCTAGTGAGTAGCGACCAAACATACAGCCTACTGCATAGGATATAAAAGATTTAATATCCCTTTCTCTATCTGCTTTTCTAAT
>JAALLO010000307.1_pt1 | contig 10518 bp, 8 predicted proteins | sample 7245941 | NCBI WGS metagenome assembly JAALLO01 (sample SAMN13049198, study PRJNA578106) | oil field metagenome | isolation source: filtered produced water from oil reservoir A2 | place: USA:offshore Texas | collected 2016 | reverse complement strand
TCCTGGGTCAATGTTACCGACAGGGTACCTTCTGATGTAAATTATGTTGGTGGCAGCTTTGAGGAAAACCTGAAAGGAGAAGTCCCCCTTTCGGAATGGGACTGGTCTTCTTCCCGGATCAACGGAACGCAGACCATGTCAGTTGACGGTGTGCTCCTTGCACCCGGTGAGAGTTTCTCCTTCGGATACAATATCAATCCTGACATTGCACCGGACCTGCCCTATGCCACATGTGAGTTCAGGGGTCTCCCTGATTATGAGGGAGAACTGCAGTCGTCACGCTTTGTTGCAGGTGCCGAAGTGAAGCGATATTTAAACCTGTCCACCGGTGAATGGATGGATGATACCGAAGATATGCAGCCAGCCAGTATCGCAGTAGCCGCTCCTGATCCTGTGGATGAGGAAGAGGAGGAAGTATTGCACTCCACAGAAGAAAACGATGAGGAACTGATCGTTCCCGATGCGTCTGTGGAAGTCAGTGATGAGTCGGTCAATCCTTCATTCCTTTCAAAGCTTCTGGGACCTCTCGGAGATTATTTCAACAGGGCACAGCAGTTCGTGCACAACCTTTTCCAGAGCACTCTCGGAGGTTTCGGATCAGCCTTTGGTACTATGGAAGGTGCAGCCATCAATGCCGTTGAGAATTATCTCTATGCTATTGTGATAATCATTGCACTGGCAGTATTCGGGATAGTTTACACCCTCGTTTCCAGATAATTTTCTTCTTAATTTCCTTATACACTTCTTTTTTTCTGTATCAAAAGGCTTTCAATCAGCAGGCAGAAGTATCCATATCTCTTGACTGATCTGTATCCTTTTCACAATATTTTCGATTACATAATGCTTCTTTTTCTTCCATAAAATATTCTCTGATTGTATATGCAGTCGTATATAGATATATTGTAAATCTATATGGATTGTTGGAGTATATACATTATTTGTGGAAGTATTATATATCGACGATACGATGTAGGACTCAGAGCGCGTAAAACCCGCTCCGATAGAACAACTAAAAATTGGTGTACGATATGAACATAAAGAAACTTTTTAACAACGAAGCTGGTGTTTCACCTATCGTTGCAACCCTCGTCTTAGTGGTAGTTGCAATCGCCGGTGCAGCAGCAGTAGGAACAATAATGGGATCTTTCTCAAGCGACGTTTCTGACAGTGCAAGCTCACAGGATGCAGCACAGGGTGCTTCAACCGAACTTCTCCTCGCTGGTAGCTCAACTGTGCAACCTGTTTCCGAACTCCTCGCAGAAGCATATATGAAGAACCACCCAGGTGTCAAAGTAAGCGTCCAAGCTGGTGGATCTGATGCAGGTATCTCCTCTGTGGAAATGGACATCGTAGACATCGGTGCAGCATCCAAGGATGTTGATACAGTCAATGACCACCCAGATCTTGAACTCCACACCATTGGTGGTAGTGCTGTCGTGGTAATCGCAAATGGCGTAACGGGTAGCTGCAATGCTTCAGATATTACTGACATCTACAACAATGTGTCCTCAGATGGTACTGTAGCTCAGGGTGTTATTACTGGTGCAGGTCTTTCAATTGATGCCGGTGTAACAGGTAACATTACAGTATTCCAGAGAGCAGAAGGAAGTGGAACTGAAGAAACCTTCTCCAAGTACTTCGGTGACAATGACAAACACTGGTGTGACGGAACAAATGCAAAGGGTGAGACCGGCAATGCAGGTGTACTTGCAGCTGTAGAAGACACAACTGGTTCACTCGGATTTGTAGACTTTGGCTTTGCTGCAGGTTCTGATGCTGTAGACCTTATTGGTGTCGAAGGTCACTCAGTTGACAAAGATGACTGTGAAGAGCAGGTCCTTGATGCACTTAAGGGAGAGGACAGCGACTTCCCAACAGGTATGACCAGACCACTCAACTATCTTACAAACGGTGCACCATCCACCATCGAACAGTCATTCATTGACTTCGCAAAGCAGCCAGCTAACGCAGGCTTCTTCGAAGAGGTTGGATACTTCCCAATGGTCGACTTAATGTAAATAAACTGGTAAACATAAAAACAATGGCCTGTGCAACATGCACAGGCTTTTTTATAAAACAGGATGCTCATGATTCACAATAATTTACATCTTTTTTACAAAAACAGGATATCTTTTCTTAATAAGAACTTGCAAATTGATGCTCCGCATTTAATTTTCTTATCATGCGCTGTTCTTACAACAGCAATCGCCATATACTTCATATACTTCATTTTCATGACTGCAATGCCTGTTTTTGAAAGCCAGGGTGTTATAAAGTTTATAATGGGCACTGAATGGAACTATACTAAAAGTGTTTACGGCATCAGAACTTTCATATATGGCACAATGGCAATGACTATAGTTACGTTGATGCTGGCCGTACCGATAAGTTTGTTTACTGCTATCTTTCTAGCAGAATATGCACCTTTGAAAGTCGCTAGAATTTTTAGACCTTTGATTGAATTACTTGTTGGTATACCTTCAGTAGTTTATGGTATTTTTGGCCTTTTCATATTAGAGGATATTTTCTTTGAATATGTTGAACCATTTTTTGTTTCAAATTTTGGTTTTATTTCCATCTTCAATGATAACACACCTAACACTGGTTCAGGACTTCTGCTTGCTTCTTCAATATTAGCTGTCATGATTCTTCCAACTATTACGTCCCTTTCAGAAGATGCGATACGTTCAGTTAAACATGAGTACAGAGAAGCATCTCTTGCACTTGGATCGACTCAATGGGAAACTATAAGGCATGTTGTGCTTCCAGCAGCTTCAGGTGGGATACTCTCCTCAATTGTGCTTGGAATGATGCGGGCTATGGGAGAAACAATGGCAATTGTGATGCTTTTTGGAAACATGAAAATAATGCCTTCAAGTTTTTTTAGTTACGGCTATGCAATGACATCAAAAATATTGAACGATATAGGATTTCATATAGCTGAACCCGAACCAAGAAGTGCCCTATTTGCAATAGCAGCGGTTCTATTTTTACTGGAAATCGTATTTGTGTTCCTTTCTAGAAAAATCGGGGGCAAATTATGAACCAGAGGAAGATTAAAGGAGACATATTCAAGTATGTTTCATATATTTCAGCGACTTCCACATTATTAATACTTATAATAATTCTGGGAACGATCACAGTAAAAGGTTTGCCAGAACTCAATCTGGATTTTATACTAACATCGGAAGCAGATTTCGAAGGGTTTGGAGGAGCTATAGGTAATGCTATTGTAGGTACAATCTTTCTTTCATTATTTTCTACAGTTATCGCCACACCTCTTGCAGTTGGAACTGCTATCTATCTCAAAAAATATGCAAACGATAATCCAATGACAAGGTCGATAAGTTTCCTGCTAGATGTAATGTCAGGAACTCCTTCTATAGTACTTGGCATATTTGGTCTGCTCCTGTTAGTATTTTATATGCGACATTATACTGGAGGTTTTTCTTTTATTTCTGGTTCAATTGCTTTAGCTATATTGGTACTTCCAGTAATCGAAAGAGCAGCTGAAGAGGCCATAAACAGAGTTCCTAATGATATAGAGGATGCAAGCTATGCTCTTGGCGCTACAAAATGGGAGACTATTAAACTCGTAACTCTTCCTTATGCTTTGTCAGGTATAATGACTGGTGTAGTATTAAGTATAGGGAGAGCAGCTGAAGAATCTGCTGTAGTTATACTTACTGCGGGTTATTCTCAATTCTTTCCGGAATTTAAAGTCGGCTCTAGCGATAAGCTATTCTTAGGAATGAAAATATACCCTTTCCAAGATCTTGTGGCAGCACTTCCAATTACAGTCTATCATTCGTTTGAATTTCCTCATCTTGTCTCTGTATCTGAAGGCTTCGCTGCTGCCTTTGTACTGATAGTTATCGTGATGGTAATAAACGCTGTTACAAGGCTAATAGTCTGGAGGCGCAGAATTGGGTAAACTGCGCTTAAGATCCAGATTAAGTGGAAGAAAACCACGCTCGGAACCAGATCGGTCTACTCTGGAAGAGGATGATATCGAAGATAGCTCAGCTCATATTGAAAAGATCGAAGAGGAAACGATTGAAAAAAGTGCAGATGACGGGGTAATTTCCATAAACGAACATGAGGTTAAAGAGGAAGTTATCTCTCTTTCGGAAGAATCCAATCTTGATGATGACTTTGACCATGCTATTATGGATGACGTGGAAGAAGATAGCATTTCCATCTCTGAAAAATCACAAATAGCTGAAGAGGAGCTCATAGAACCCACGAAAGAAAAGGAAGAAACACCTTCCAAAAAGAAAAGATTTGGTCTGAGCTTGGGTAAAAAGCGCAAAAAATCGTCTGAAACTAAAAAATATAGTAAAAAGGCAGAAACTTTCAATGAGAGTGAAAAAGCAGAAGGTAAGTCTGCAAAAAAGAAGTCCAGATTCAGTCTCAACTTCGGAAGAAAAAAGAAATCTTCCGATAAAAACGCAGATCAAAATGAATCAGACTCCGCAAATGAGCAGGGACAGGAATCCGCAAAGATATCCTCTTCTCTTCTTAATAAGATTGAACAGATAATAACCCCAAAACCCGAATCAATCGAAGAGATGGAGTTCGTTGTCGGTGAACTATCCGTTCCTGCTCCCGGAGTTCCTCAAAAGGACGTTGATATCACCTATGAAGTGACACCTGGGTGTCAGTATGTGCATATTGGTTTTGAAGGTGAGTCACTGGTCTATCACTGTATGGAGCCTCCCATGAGTGAAAGCGAGGAGGAGGCATTTTACATCATAAAGAATGCTTTTGACAAGATGGCACACTCTGAGATCCTGCTTGTGGAAGAAGAGGATCGTGTGGAAGCACTCAGAGACAGGTTCGAGCTTATCGTGGATATCTACCGTCTGAAGCTCAGTGATACCCAGAAGGACAAATTCTTCTATTATCTGCATAAGAAGTACATGGGCTTTGACAGGATGGACCTGCTCATGAAGGATCCCTACATCGAGGATATCACCTGTAATGGTCCCTACACTCCGCTTTATGTAAATCACAGGGTCTATGGCTCGGTGGCCACGGATGTGGTCTACGAGGAGATAGAGCTCAACAACTTCGTCATGAGAATGGCACAGGCAGCAGGCAGGCATATCTCCGTGCTTGAGCCCATCAGGGACGCAACCCTTGTGGACGGAAGCCGTGCCAATCTGACACTCGGGAAAGAAGTAACGAAAAGAGGCTCGACCTTTACCATCAGGCGTTTCAAATCCAACCCGGTCTCCTGTATCGACCTGATGAACTACAAGACCTATGATTCAACGGTGCTTGCATATTTCTGGCTCATGGTGGAGTATAAGCGCTCCGTACTGGCGGCAGGTGGAACTGCATCAGGTAAGACCACAACCCTCAACGCCCTCGGAGCCTTCATCCCGCCGGAATACAAAATAGTGTCAATCGAGGATACCGCCGAGATGAACCTTATGCATCCCAACTGGACCCAGTCCATCACCAGGGCCGGCTTTGGTGGAAATGAAGGCGGGAAGTCTGCGGGAGATATCGAACTCTACGACCTCCTGAAAGCCGCGCTGAGACAGAGGCCCGAATACATAGTGGTCGGTGAGGTTCGTGGTGCAGAAGCAGGTACACTTTTCCAGGCTATCTCAGTCGGTCACCCGTGTATGGGTACAATACACGCAGGATCAATACACGAACTGCTGTCAAGGGTGGAATCCGAGCCCATGAATGTTCCAAGGAACCTCTTTGCCAGTGTGGATATGGTCATTTTCAATGCCATGATAAAGGTCGGTGAACACTTCCTCAGGCGTGCACTGCGGATCGTTGAGATAGTGGAACTAGATCCCGAGCGTGGTGATCTTATCACAAACCCGGTATTCAAATGGAACCCTGTTACGGACGAATATGAGTATAGTGGCAGCAGCGCTCTTTTCGACGCCATATATGAGGAATTTGGTATCGACCAGTCGGAACTTGTACAGGAGATGAATATCAGGGCAAAATATCTTGAAAGCCTTGCAAGTGAGGGTATTACCGAATACGAGGCAGTTGCCAAAGCCATCAGGAAATATTCGAGACACAAGGATGAACTGATGGAGATGATGCATTAAAATGGTCAGAACAGAAGATACTGACATTCATCAGGCTTTCAATGACAGTACTACCAATAAGTACGTTGAGAAGTACAAGATGTTCTGCTATGTCTTCGGCAAACATATAGACAAAAAGCCGCAGAACGATATTGCAAAATCACTCTACCAGGCGGATATGATCATGACCCCTGGCATGTTCATGTCCCTGGCACTTGTAACAGCAGCACTGGCAACTGCAATAGTATTCATATTCTCTCTGATACTTTTCATGAATTCGTCATCACCTCTGGTTTATATAAGCACCCTGACCTTTCTGACATTCGGACTGACAGTCAGTGGCTTTCCCTTCGTGCTCTATAACAAGATATCCAACAAGAACATGAACATCGAGCATGAGCTTCCGTTTACGCTTGGATACATGACCATCCTTGCAAGCTCGGGTTCCTCTCCCATGGATGTCATCAGAAAGGTGGCCATAGAGGATTACGGTGATGTTTCCACCGAATTTGGCAAGGTGATGTACCGTGTGGATGTACTGGGTGAAGACGGTGTCAGCGCCATGAATCACCTCATACGTAACACTTCTTCAGAATCCCTCAGGGCAATCTGTATAGATCTTGCCAACGCCATGCAATCTGGAGGTGGCCTGCGTACATATCTCGATATGAAATCCAGGGAACTCATGGACATGAGAAGGAAGATGCAGCAGGAGTTTGTTGATTCCCTGGGTGTGTACGGTGAAGGTTATCTCAGCGGGGTCGTAATGAGCGTTGTACTTGTGGTGCTGATGATAGTTGTCACAAGTGCCCTTGGAATCGACCTTGGACCATTTACCGCGAAACAGATGTTCCAGTTCTTTGTCTACTTCATGCTGCCGTTCATAAACATAGTATTTCTGATCCTGCTGTGGATGAAATATTCAAGGAGCATTCTATGAACTTTGCCATGGATATTGAACGATACCGTCTGATGATCCAGCGTCATGTGCAGATTCTGACAATACGTTATGATATCAAGCGAGAGTACCTGACTCTGGGTGTGCCGATATTTGTTGCATTGATGATTCTGGCTATGGCTGTTCTTACAGGTCATACCTTTGTAACCGACGAAGCTGCAGGCGAGGTTGTAAGTGATGAAGAATCCGCAAGACAGGCTGCATATGAGCAGCTTGTAAAAGAAATGGAAGCTGCTGAGGCTGCGGAAAGAGGTGAGGTGTTACCTGCTGAGGAGGCAGAACCCGAACCACAACCGGAAGAAGAAAAATCCAAAGAGGATCTGGACCACATAATGGTTTTTGCAATACTGGTTGCTATTATTCCGTACTCCATTGATTCCTATTTCCAGAAGAAACTTCTGCAAAAGAGGGAAGTGGCCTTCAGCGAACTGCTGTACAAGCTCTCCGAACTTATGCGGGGTGGTATCGATCCCGTAAAGGGTTTCATCAATCTGTCAAAGACCAACCTTGGTGTTATCACAATCAATGCACAGGATGCTGCATCTTCTATGGTTCTGGGTAAATCCTTCGAGGAATCCATGCACCGCATGTCGGATTCCATGAAAAGCCGCCTTGTTGCAAGGTATATCGATGTGGTTGTGCAGGCTGCATATACGGGTGGTAATGTTGCAGACTTGCTGTTCCGTACCTCAGAGGACATGAGGTCGGTTATAGCCATACAGAAAGAAAAGGAGACCAATCTTAAACAGTACATAGTCATCTTCTATCTCGCCCAGGGTATCATAGTTATGCTCACATACATTCTTTCCACATCCCTGCTTCCCCTGATCCAGGGTGTGGGTATGGAAATGCTCGGTGGCGCGGGACTTTCGGATATTGATTTCGAACGCGGCTTCTTCCATATGATCATACTTAACGCCCTTTTTGGCGGACTGATTATAGGTCAGATCACCGAAGGGGAGATAAAACACGGGTTCAAACACTCGGCAGTGCTCATAACCCTGAGCTATATTGCCTGTGTAACGCTTCTGCTTCCTGCAGGTGCCGGTGATTTCTATGTCATTGATGTTATTTCCGGTGACGGTCAGGAAGTGATGGGGGGCATCCCACTGCAGGAACCCATAGTTTTCAATGTGACCGACATGGATGGAAATCCGGTTCCAGGTACCTTTGTCAAGCTGTCAATATCACCGGAAGGAGTGATAACAAGTTCCATGACCGAAGATGACGGTACGGTCTCAGTCTCGCCTGTACCCGGCTCTGATGACGGTACTTATATAGTCACTGCCGAGGCCGGAGAATCTAAAGGAACGGCAACCATTGTAGTTAAAGGATTTGATTACTGATCCTTTAATTTTTTATTTGTATATTTTATTTAGAGGTTATTAATGTAAAATAGCAATGTGTAAAAACAGAAACTCTAAGGTCTGGAAGTTCAGCCAACCCTTTCCCGTGTATCCATTGTGATACCCTGGTTTGTCACATTGTATGCTATCATTTTATTCAGGGGAAGGCTTCCTTTCATTTTCGGGATATTAATATACCTGTTTATTTTACCACCGGTGTACTCGGTCCTGAACTGGATTACGCCGTCAACCATGGAGCGGATTATCTTTTCAGCTCTTTCCGGAAGTATTCCCATGTCCGCAGAGAGAAGAAATGTTATGTTTGAATCCCTGCTGATATTGATGAGTGATTCGATGGCCTCGGAAATGATTTCGACTTCCTCATGAATGAACAATGAGGAGAACATGTCTATAATGCATACATCGGCATCGGTTATGTTATGAAGCGGCCCTGCATCATCTCCGTAGAGCCTGTTACAGAGTTTATGCCTTTTGTAGCACATATCAAACAATGCTACAGGTTCGGAAAAATTTCCTATGATGGTCAGTTTTTCGTCAAAATCCTGGATTCCGAAGTTATTCATTTCTTCGGCCAGTATCTTTTCCGAGCTTCGTGTAGAGATATAATACACTTTTTTTCCGATAGCCAGTGCATCGGAACATATTTTCTGGAAGAATACGCTTTTTACGTCTCCTATATCTTCCTCGATTAACAGTACCACATTTTGAGGTACGTTTTTAAGACCGAAGCTAGTTAGCACCATCAGATTCCTTAAAGCCATCATTGCTTAAATCGTTTTGGAATAAAATCGCAATCTATAGACATTATAGAGCACTATATATATTACGGTAGTAAAGTATATAATCGCCAATATGCTTTAATCCACGATGGTTGGTAGTCAAAAAATCTCCTTAATGAACGATACGCGTGGCGTTTCTGTAATATTCGCAACATTGCTGTTGATCCTGATTACTATAATTGCAGCCTCTGGTGTGGCTTACATGGTCTCTACAATGCAAAAGGAAGCCATGGACCGGGAAAGCCACCAGGCTGCAGTGGAGAGTGAAGAGCTCAAGATCGTGTCCATTGACCCTGTACACGGAAATAGTGGCTCCTGGCAGGCAATTGATCTCACAATTTTAAATCTCAATACTGCAGATTCAAGGATTTCTTCAATACGTGTAAATGACGGTTATTTCTTAAACTTCAGGGCATATGATGATCCTGATTCATTCGATGTGTACAGAGATTATCCCGCTGTTTACAGTGCCGGCCACAGGCTCGTTATCCCCGCTACAAAGAGCAAGAAGATCCATCTGAATTTTTCGGACATAGTTGTCGAAGGCTCGGAAACGATCTTCACATCCGGCTGGACCAATAACAGTACGGATTTTACTTACAACCTGCAAATGCATCCCTGGAAATCCTACAATGGTGTGGATTTTGACTTCGTTCTAAACGACACATCAAGCATGACAGAATGTCTGCCTGATGGTAACTTCACGCTGGATAACGAGGAGCAGGAAATCACATTCTTCGGGAATGATTCAGGTGGCAACCTCACAAACACCACAGACTATCAGATCTTCTATACAATAGATTTCCAATCATATGCAGGTTCGGCTCCCCTTGAGAGAGAACCTCTCAGGATAGAACTGATTACTTCTTATATCAATATCTTCAAGGAACTCTTTACCCCGCCAATGCCTGTGGCTGAGGTACAGTTCAAGGTGGAAAACCTCCAGGCTCCTAATGGAACACAATCTCCTAATAGTTACTTCATACTTGATGCTTCTGATTCAATGGATTCTGATGGTTTTATCACCAGCTACAGATGGGCAGTATGGAAGGATTCAGGTAATGAGACATTATACGACTACAATCTGACAGGTATGGTTGTAAGACCGATAGGAATCGATCCCTATAATGACAAGGATGTTGTGATCGATCTTGAGATCACGGATGACACGGGCATGACATCAAGACTCAGTCAGGTTTCCGGGAATCTTACAGTTCTTTAATAATGCTAACAAAAAAGAGGTGTAACTCATTTCAGAAAAAAGAAAGATCCAGCTTACAGGCGGATCAACATACATAGTATCACTGCCGATCAAATGGGTTCGGGAGAACGGTCTTTCGGCAGGGGATGTT
>JAALLO010000287.1_pt1 | contig 11214 bp, 8 predicted proteins | sample 7245941 | NCBI WGS metagenome assembly JAALLO01 (sample SAMN13049198, study PRJNA578106) | oil field metagenome | isolation source: filtered produced water from oil reservoir A2 | place: USA:offshore Texas | collected 2016 | reverse complement strand
TAATTCTTTGTTTTTTCTACTTTTTTAATGAAATCTTCTTTACTTGTGTGGTTTTTGATCTTCAATTTGGTTTGATTATCGTTTCTTTCGGCTTCCTTTTGAGTAGAAGTTTTTTCTAAATCTTTTAATATCTGATGATTTTCATGTTTAGCCAAAGAAATTCGACTTTCTATATCTTCCTCTGATCCACTATCGACAACATTTACCAAATACCCCACTTTTTCACTTTGATCTAATATCAACGAGATTCTTGGAAACACTAAGATAGATAGTGGTAAATCTCCATGTTTGAGATCTTTATCCATTTCATTATGGTATATATCTTCCCAAATAGAAATAATCTCATAACCGAAGTATCCGACAAAACTTGCAAATAAATCTGGGATATTTGGAATACTTTCATACTGAATACTTTCTAACTGTTCCTTTAAGAAAGATATGTAATCTGTATTTTCATAAAGAAGATTTTTGTCTTTTTCAATAAAATTAAGTCTCGTTTTCTTCTTGGTTAGATAATTTAATTTCACGACTTTCAATGGAGTTAATCCTATTAAGGAATACTTTTTTTCGTTGATCGAAAGATTTTCTAGTATAAACGAATATGGATTATTTAAAGCAATTTTTTTATAAATTACCATCGAATCAGGATTTTCAACGTTTATTTTTTCTATAATTGGTAAAATTGATTGATTTATTACAGACTTTTTTGTATACATATTCCCCTCCTTCTCAACCTTAATTTTTACTTAGTTTGTGCCTTTAAAAAAATAAAAGGAGGTCCTTTATCCCTTTTTTAATAGGAAAAAGACCTCCTAAATTAAAAAAGGGCATCCCTTCAGGGATGCCCTTTGATTACTTTCTAGGCAGATTCATAGAGGCACCCCTATCCGAGATGCCACCACCAATTAATTATATTTATTGTATTGTTTTTTAACTTGAGTGTTTTTAAAAAAAGATTTTCTTGATCTAACATGCTATTACCCCATTAATATCAATTTAATCTCAGTATAACATACTTTTTTAACCTTGTCAAGTGAGGTGTGTGATCTTTTCTTCTAATCTTTTATCAAAGTGTTCTCCAAATCTTTGGTTTAGAATTTCTATGATTAATTCTCTTTCACTTTCAAGTTTCCCTTTTCTTTCATCTTCTAATTTAGCTTTTTCTCTGCCTCTTTTTGTTATCTTTTCTAATGTGTCAAACATACTTGGTACCTTCATTTCTTCTAACTTCTTGTACCATTCCTCTACCCCTCTAAAGTCAAGTAAAAGGGCTTCGTTCTGGAGTCCCTCATTATTTTTAAAATTTCCCCATTTTTTTCAATTTTTCTGATATTTTTCTTACGTCTTGTGAGTGTTCTTCTTTTGTGATTAAGATACCGTTTTCTCCTTCAATGACTATAATATTTGATAATCCAACTATTCCTACAAATTTATCGGATTTAACGAACACATTTCTCCCATTTATGACTTCAACGTTTTCGTTGTTGTCTGAGTATCCTTGCAGTTCCCTTACTGATACCCAGTTTCCTACATCAGACCATACGAAATCTGCTTTAACTACATAGACTTTATCAGATCGCTCTAATAGGGCGTAATCAATGCTTATTTTTTCGACAGTGGGCATGATTTTTCTTAAGTTCTCTGTGTCCCATGGAGAGATGTTTATGAGTTTGTTATAAATATCAGAAGAATGTTTTTTCATTTGTTCTAAAAATATGCTTTTTTCCCATACAAAGATCCCGCTGTTCCAATAGAAGTTGCCTTTTGATAGAAAGGTTCTAGCTTTTTCAGGGTCTGGTTTTTCTTTGAATGAATTGACTTTGTAAGTTGAGTTGTTTATTGGTTTTCCTGCTTCTATATACCCGTAACCAGTTTCTGGTCTGGTTGGAGTAATACCTAAGGTATATAGTCCATCGAGTTCTTGTGCGCCTTGTATTGCCTTTGATAGAGTGTCCCAAAATTTTGATTTGTCAGGTATGTAATGGTCGGCAGGGAGTATTGTTACAATCTCATCATCTTGGGCTGTTAGAGTTCCTATCATACAAGCTGGTGCGGTGTTTCTTGGAATTGGTTCTAAGATGATGTTTTCTTTAGGTATTTCTGGAATTTCTTTCATCGTTAGTTGTTGATATTTTTCTGATGTGATGATAAAGATGTCTTTGGGCTCCATTTTGTAGCACATTCTTTCATAGGTTTCTCTTATGAGGGTTTTGTCTGAGAAAAGTTTTAGGAATTGTTTTGGTGTTTTTGAGTTTGATAGAGGCCAGAATCTTTCTCCTGAGCCTCCTGCAAGGATTATTGCTTTCATAATTAACCTCCCCTTGTAGCTTTTAGCGCCCCCTTTGCCCCGCAGCCCACCCTTTTTAGGAAGGGACCTACGGTCCCTTAAACCCAAATATTAAGGGGTAACCCCCTTAAGATCCCCAAGTTCAAAATCAAAGTTTATTATGAAAAAGCTTTTTGCACAAAGCTGTAAAAGGGCTTCGCCCTGTAACCCTTTTAAAAGTAGAGTGTTTTTTGTGAGCTGCGCTTAGTCGTTATTTGCGCCCCTTCGCCCCGCAGCCCACCCATAAGGAAAATGTTCTTTGTTAGCACCCTACCCCCGCTCCGCACCCGTTTAAGGAAGGAGGATAGGAATTCGCACCATTCCGTCCATAAGGAAGGGACCTTTATTTTATTAGGAATTTGAAATATAGTCCACCTAGAGGTGGTAGTGTGAGTATTATGGATTGTTCTCTTCCGTGCATGGGTATGTCTTGGGAGTATACTTCTTTTGGGTTGTCTACTCCGCTTCCGTAGTATTGTGCCCAGTCGGTATTGAGTATTTCTTGGTATACTCCTTTTTTTGGTACGCCTATCCTATAGTTATCCCTTGGCACTGGTGTGAAATTGAAGACACAAACGATGATTTCATCTTCATTTTCTGATTTTCTTATAAAGGATATTACACTGTTGTCTGCATCGTTGAAATCTATCCATTCGAAACCTTCGTAACGGTGATCAATTTCAAATAATGCGGGATGATTTTTGTACAGCATATTTAAATCCTTTAAAAATAGTTGCGTTTTTTTATGAGGTTCGTATTGTAATAGGTGCCAGTCTAAACTATGGGAACAGTTCCATTCTTTTCTTTGGGCTATTTCACTTCCCATAAAGAGTAAATTTTTTCCGGGATGGGCAAACATGTAGGAGTAAAAGAGCCTTAAATTAGCAAACTTTTGCCAATCATCACCTGGCATTTTTTCCAAAAGGGACCTTTTGCCATGTACGACTTCATCGTGAGAAATAGATAAGATAAAATTTTCAGAAAAAGCGTATACTAGGGAGAAGGTAAGGTCATTTTGGTGGTATCTTCTAAATATCGGGTCTTTGCTAAAGTATCTGAGTGTGTCATTCATCCAGCCCATGTTCCATTTGAATGCAAAGCCCAAACCTCCCTCATGAACCGGCGTAGTTACCCCGGGAAATGCCGTAGATTCTTCTGCAATGGTTACAATTCCTGGGAAGTATTGATAGGTAATGGTGTTAAGATGCTTGATAAAATCAATAGCTTCAAGATTTTCTCTTCCGCCGTATTTGTTGGGAATCCATTCTCCATCTTGTCTGCTGTAGTCTAAGTATAACATTGAAGCTACGGCGTCTACCCTTAATCCATCGATGTGGTATTTATCCAACCAAAATAAAGCGTTTGCCAATAGGAAGTTTTTAACTTCAGTTCTTCCGTAATTGAATATGTAAGTTCCCCAGTCTTTATGTTCTCCTAATCTGCTGTCAAGGTGTTCATAAAGAGCCGTGCCATCGAATCTTCCCAAAGCATGCGCGTCCTTTGGAAAGTGTCCAGGCACCCAGTCAACGATGACACCTATACCTTCTTGGTGCATTTTATCGACAAAGTACATGAAATCTTCCGGCTTTCCAAACCTACTTGTTGGAGCATAGTAACCTGTTACCTGGTATCCCCAAGAGATGTCCAAGGGGTGTTCGCTTACAGGTAATAGTTCTATGTGGGTGAAATGGTTTTCTTTAAGGTATGCTGAAAGTTTTTCCGCTAGTTCCCTATAATTTAGAAATTGATTTTCTTCTTTTCTTGCCCAGGAGCCTAGATGGACTTCATAGATTGACATCGGTTCTTTTATCCAATTTTTATTTTTTCTTTCTTCCATCCATTTGGAGTCGTTCCATGTGTGTTTGTTTTGTATGTCGTATACAATGGCGGCTGTTTTGGGCCTTACTTCAAAGTAAGTTCCGTAAGGGTCTGTTTTTAGTAATAGGTCTCCATTTTGAGTTTTGATTTCAAATTTGTATAAGTCTCCTTCAACAACATCGGGAACGAAGAGTTCCCATATTCCTGATTGACCTAAGACCCTCATTTGATGAATTCTTCCGTCCCAATTGTTGAAATTTCCAACCACGCTGACTCTTTTAGCGTTTGGTGCCCACGTTGAGAATAAAACCCCTTCGGTTCCGTTTATTTTCATTGGATGTGCACCTAGTTTTTCGTATATTTTGTAATGGTTTCCTTCGTTGAAGAGATATCTGTCGTATTCAGATATAACCGGCAAAAAAGAGTAGGGGTCTTTGTAGGTCCAGGTGTTGTCGTTGTGATCTGTGCATTTTATTTCGTATTCAAATATTTGGGATCCTGGGATCTTTTTTTCGAAGAGTCCAGCTTCATGGATTTTATCGAGTTTGATTGTGGTTTTTTTAGAAATCAGATATGCTTCTTTTGCAAAGGGTTGTAGAACCCTTATGACTAAGTTTTCTTTGTCGAGTTCTCTTAAGCCTAGATAGATAAAGGGGTCATGACACTCGGCATTAACAAGCATATTTATTTCTTTTTCCGTTAGTATTGGCATGTGTTGCCACCTCCTTTTGTGTTAGCGCCCCTTTACCCCGCTGGGTGGGAGGGCTTCGCCCTGTGACCCTTTCTTATTTTTGGGAAATAATTTTTATTATAAGCTGCGCTTAGTCGTTATTAGCGCCCTTTCACCCCGCAGCCCACCCATAAGGAAAAGAGCGTTTGTTTGGGGCCCCTCACCCCACAGCCCACCCATCTAAGGAAGGGAAAGCGATTTGCCCCGTGATCCATAATTTTTGAAAGTTTTATTTAATTTATGGTAAAGTATGTACCGTTTTCTTGGGAGAGTTTCCCGTCTATTTCTAGTTGCATTATAGTGGATAATATTGTTGAGACGTCTTCTTTTAAGGTTTCACATAGTGAGTCTAAGTTATTCTTGCCTTCGTTTATTAGTTTTAGTATTTTTTCTTTTACCTCCATTTCTTCAGGATTTTCAGAGGAACTTTCCTGTTCTAAGTTAGTTATTCCAAATAACTCTTTAAGGTGTTGTAAAGAGATTATGGGGGTGGCGCCAGAGTAGATTAGATAATTAGTCCCGTATGAATTTAACCTTGTTATATCCCCTGGTACGGCTAATACTTCTCTTCCGTAATCGAGTGCGTATCTTGCGGTTATCAATGATCCACTTTTTTTAGCGGCTTCAATGACTATGGTTTTTTCAGATAGAGCTGCAATTATACGGTTTCTGTAGGGGAATGTGTACTTTGTTGCCCTGGTACCTGGAAAATATTCTGATATTATTAGTCCTTCTTCTTTTATTTTGTTGTAGAGTGATTCGTTTGATTTTGGGTATATTATGTCTACCCCGTTACCGAGAACGGCGATCGTTTTTTTGGCGTTCCTTTGGGCTATCGAATCTATTCCATATGCCATTCCACTTACGACGGTGTATCTGCTCAAGGTTTTGGCAATTTCAATACATATAGATTTTCCATAATCTGTGGCTTTTCTTGTTCCAACAATCGAGACCGTTTTATTTTTTAAAAGTGTTGGATCACCGAAATAGTAAAGAATTACTGGAGGGTCATTGATGTTTTTTAATAGATCTGGATATTCTTCGTCCCAATAAGTGATTATGCCTAAATCTTTTATTTTGTCTAAGCTTTGAACGATTTTTCTTTTGTTTTCTTCGAATTCTTCTTTGAATAATGTGGGTGATGTGTCTGTTTCTGTGTATTCTAAGAGTTCTTTGTTGGATTTTTTATATACTTCTTTGAGGGTTATGATGTCTAGTATGTTCAATGGTTGTGAAAGCCTCCTTCTTTGATGAGACTTGGTATATTTAGCGCCCCTTCGCCCCGCAGCCCACCCCACAGTTAGCCCTTAGCCCTGCTCCCTACCCCATTCGGAGAAGAAGATTGGAGGGTGAATGAGCAGATTCCTACCTCCGTTTTTTCTGAATGTCAAAGAGATTAGTTGGGCGTCTTTTTCTTTGTTTCCGTAGGCGATATATATGTGTTGAGGTTCCAAATTATTCTTTTCTAATACTATTAATACGTCTGAAAGAACGTAAGGATGAATTATAAAACAGCCCAAACCTTTGTTTTTTAAAAGATATTTTGAAGCATATAAGAAGTCTTCTAATACCTTTAAATCTTCAGCTGATCTGGCGATTTTTCTATCGCTGATTTGACTTTTTAATCCATCAAAGTAGTGTGGAGGATTTGAAATTACATAGTCTACAGATTCAGTGTCAAAATGGTTTTTGACGTTGTTTACTTCTATATTGAGGAATTCTACGTTGTTTATTTCGTTTATTTCTTTGTTTTGCAAAGAGAATTCATATAGATCTTTTTGTATTTCTATGCCTATGATTTTGCTATTTTTCAACATTTTCCCAATTACGAGACTGACGTGCCCTATGCCACTTCCGAGTTCGACAATGGTCGATTTGTCTTTAGCTGGATGAGTGGATAATAATAGTACACTTGCGTGTGTTGGGAGATGATGTTTGTTTGGGGTTTTTAGTTTTAGTGATCTGTAAATTTGGTCTATTTGATGGATTTTGGTGGTTGTGTCCATTGTTAGCGCCCCTTTGCCCCGCAGCCCACCCTTTTTAGGAAGGACCTGCGGTCCCTTAGATCCCGCTCCTCGCTTATCTAAAGAAGGGAATTTGTGGTCCCTTTGCCCAACTGGTTCGAGAAGGGCTTCGCCCTGTGACCCTTTAGAATCAAATTCTTATTTTTGAGAAATGATTTTTTGTGAGCTGCGCTTAGTCGTTATTTGCGCCCCTTTGCCCCGCAGCCCACCCATAAGGAAAAGAGTTTTTACCCTTTCATCCCACAGCCAACCCTTTTATTCCTTTTGAAGGAATATTGAATATTCTCCCACATTTAGTCTTTCTATTTTAGAATCAATGCTGTTCATGAATGAGAATGTTTCAATGTTCATTAATTTTATAGTAGAAGTTTCCATTATTGTTCTGCTGTTTATAGAAGAGTTAAAAAGATCTATTGTTGAGTTTTTGAATAAAGATTCCGCTACGTTATTCAACAATATTTCTTTTAAGTAGGTATTATCGATATAAACACCTGATGAGTTCGTTATTTTAACATAGTCGGATATTGATGAGTCGTAAAGACAAATTCTTCCTATACTTTGTATGTCAATTGAACTGTAATTATCAAGGTTTGAGTTTTTAAGAAATAATAATTTTCCTTTGCCTGTAAATTTGATGTTTTCAAAGTCTGTGTCATAAGAGATTATGGTTCCACCGTTGAGTGCTATTTCCCCTTCTCCAAATATATGAGTTTTATCAAATCCTGGCATTAAAAACATTAGTCCTTCAACAACCGCGGTGGCACCGTTATATAATCTGATTTGGTTTCCAGATTCAACCAAAAATGTTTTTCCTTCTGGGATGAGTATATCAGTATCTATAACAAAAGGCGTGTTAATTTGTGGCAAGAAAAGGTTTTTATCTATTTTGCTTATCGTACCAGAGGCATATGGAACAAGAGCCTCTGAGAGAGTGATTACCGGATCCGAAGGGAAACCGTATGTTCCATTGTTGGTAACTTTTCTTACAAAAATAATATCATAATTTGGGTTTTCAAGGAATGTATTTTTTAATTCAAAAACTTTTTTCCACCCAAATATTTCATCATATCTTTCAACAACGTAATTTTGATAGTTGGGATCAAATCGCCAAGATATGTAATCCAAATCTTCAGAGATTAGCCGTGCCGTAATTTCAGGTGGGGTAGGGATTTGATTGTCAACGTTTAAATTTACAAATTTTTCGGTTTTATTTTTGTTTGAATCAAAAACAATCATAGTTGCAATGGTTGTTGGCTTTAGTAACAAGTCTGATGGGTATTTAATCTCATTTCCATCGTCTATGAGAACCAAAAAGTTATCATCCCAGTCGTCAGAAATCTTCATGTCGATTTCTGAAAAAAGATTAACCCTTATAATATCTGAATCTATAACCGGAGGTTTGTCAATATCCGTATTTATTTCGATCTTGTGATTGTAAGTGTTTTCGACATCATCTTTGAACTGTAGAATGTAATTTTTAATTCCGGAATTTTTGGTCATTTTTATTGAGAAACTGTCTTGTAACAAAGTCGAAGAGGCTAATTCTGTTTCGTTGTAGTATAAGGAGACTATAGAAAAGTCTTCTTCATCTACTTTGTATTCTAAATTTAAATTGCCTGCTGAGAGTTCTTGGTTGAAATATGATGGTTTTGGTGGAGTGGAATCAAAAGTTATGTTTGTGGCATATTCAGTGATAATTCTATTATTGTCATCTAAAAATTTGATATTGATTGTGTGGAGGCCATCGTTGATGTTGGATAGCGCCCCTTCGCCCCGCGGCCCACCCGTGAGGAAGAGTGTCTTTGTTAGCGCCCCTTCGCCCCGCTCCCCACCCATATGGAAGGAAGAGGAGGAAGTCTCCTCCTCACTCATAAGATTGGAAAGAGCAATCTCCCCCCCATCGATAATTATTTCCACGTTTTCATAGTAAAAGTTTGTTTTTATGGTTAACGAGATATTTGGCGAAATTTTGGTTGGAATTTCGATTTCAAAATTAACATTAGAATTAATATCATATTGACAGCCAGAGAGTAATATTATTAACATCGAGAATAATACTATCTTAGAAACTAGCTTAAACACTATTCCACCTCATAGAAAAGTTCAAGTAAAGGTGAATCGTTGGGTATTACTAATACGCTGTTGTTGAAAGAATCTTTGTAAATATCTGTTATCTTTTGGAGTTCGTAGAAATCTTGATCCAAGGAATAAGCTTCTGAGTAAATGTTTATTGCGCTTGCCTCACCTGTTCCTCTTATAATATCAGCTTCTCTTTGGGCATCTGACCTGATTCTACTTGCTTGTCTGTCTGCTTCAGCTTGCATTCTTTGGGCTTCTCTTTCTCCTTCGGCCCTTAATTGAGCAGCCATGGCATACCTTTCACTTTTCATTCTTTCGTATACGGCCTCAGTGTTCTCTTGAGGTAGATCGGTTCTTTTGAGCCTTACGTCCACTACATTTATTCCAAAATCTTCAAGTGATGCCTCACTACGATTTTTTATCTCTTCCAAGATTGCAAGCCTTTCGATTGAAAGAACCTCAGGGAATGTGTAATTTCCAATAACATCTCTTGCATGTGAATAAACGATGTCGTCGATTCTTGTCTTCGCAACTTCTACGGTCCTCAGTGTTTCAATAAACTTTTGAGGATCTTCTATCCTCCAAATTGCATATGTATCGGCTAAAATAGTTCTTCTGTCGGAAGTTATTACTCTTTCTACGGGTATGTCATAGATCATGATCCTTTTCTCGAGTTTAACTACGTTGTCTATAAAAGGAGTTTTTACATAAATTCCTGGTTCCGTTCTTATGTTTAAAATATTTCCAAATCTAAGTACTATTGCCTGTTGAGTTTGATCAACGATGTAGAAAGACGTAAAACCAAAGAGAATTACAAAAAAAACTACGATTATAACCACTGCCCATAGCGTCATATTTTTCATTGTGCATCACCACCGATAATTTCACTTAAATCCAAAAAGTTCAAGGTGTTTCCTTCTTCAGATACTACTTGTATCTTTGCATTTTTAATCATTTGTTGTACAGAGTCTAATATTAATCTTTTTCTTGTAATATCTTGGGAGTTTTGGTATTCTTCCAATAATGCTTTGAACCTTTCCGCTTCTCCTGTTGCCTTTGCAACTTGTTCATATGCATAAGCCTGGGCGTCGTTTAAGATTCTTTGAGCTTCTCCTTCAGCTTTTGGAATAATGTCATTGGCGTACCTTTGTGCTTCGTTTATAGATGTTTGTTGGTCTTGACGTGCGTTGTTCACATCATCGAAAGCAGGAACCACTGGTTCTGGTGGGGTTACTGCTTGTAGATAAACGTTTTGTATTAGAATGCCAGAGTTGTAACTGTCTAGTATGGACTGAACTCTTTCAGCGGTTTCCATGGCTATTTGATCTCTCTCTGTAGTCAAGACGTTTTCTAACTCTGACAGAGCAACACGTTCTCTAAGTACACTTTCAGAGGTGGATTTAACTAGGTCGTACCCCTGAATTACATTAAAGGCATACGCCACAGGATCGTTTACCCTATACTGAACAACCGCTTCAATACTAATTATATTTTGATCCCCTGTAATCATCTCTGCTTCATCCGTTACTGATCTGTATGTGGGGGTTCTTCCCGTGCTGGTGGTTCTAAAACCTAGTTCAACCTTATTTATTGTTCTTACATCCACTATAACATGTGATTGAAAAGGGTAGGGTAGATGAACGTGTATGCCTGGTCCTGCGGTAGATTTGTATTCACCGAACGTTTTAACTAATGCTACTTCAGAAGGTCCTACCTGATAAACACCTGTTAAAAGGTAGATGCCAATCGCTATGATAACAGCAATAATGATTATATTGCGCCATCTATGACCTTCATGATTGTTACCTTCATCGTTAAATTCTTCGTTGGGATTGAAGATTTCATATTCAGCCAAAATTACTCACCTCTCTTAAAAGTTTGAAATACCTGGTATTAGCGCCCCTTCGCCCCGCAGCCCGCCCTTCTAAGGTAGGAATCTGTGGGACTCAACCTAGCTGAGGAAAGGCTTTGCCATAGAGCCTACCCACAGTTTCTAAAATTTGGGGAAGGTTCAAAAGGCTTAAAATTAATTATAACATAAAAGTCCCATATGTTAGCAGATTTTTTAATCTAATCTATTTTATATTGAAAAATACATTAAAAGAAATATGGTGTTATAATAAATATAACAGGGGGCACAGTATCAAGTTCTTTTTCCTTCTTTGTGGGTAGGCAGGAGGAATCTAAGCGACCAAAGATCCTCTTTCTGATGAGGAAGAAACATGTTATAGGGTGGG
>JAALLO010000286.1_pt1 | contig 11233 bp, 10 predicted proteins | sample 7245941 | NCBI WGS metagenome assembly JAALLO01 (sample SAMN13049198, study PRJNA578106) | oil field metagenome | isolation source: filtered produced water from oil reservoir A2 | place: USA:offshore Texas | collected 2016 | reverse complement strand
TGTAAAAATGCTGGAGATTCCCCTCTGGCGCAGTTATCTTGCAGGTTGTATCCTGCTCGGTATCGCACCCTGTACCGCGATGGTACTTGTATGGGGCTATCTGGCAAAAGGCAATGACGGGCACACTCTTATTATGGTCTCGATAAACTCCCTTGCAATGCTCCTGCTCTACGGTCCTCTGGGCGGTTTCCTGCTGGGTGTGGGAAGGCTTCCGGTTCCCTGGGAGGCACTTGCACTGTCCATCGGGATATATGTGGCACTGCCGCTCTTTGCAGGTTACGTTTCCAGAAAACTGATTATACGGACAAAGGGTGAGGAATGGTTCAATACGAAATTCGTACACCTGCTCACACCGGTAACCATTGTTGCTCTCCTGCTTACACTGGTTCTGCTCTTCAGTTTCAAGGGCGAGGTGATCCTTTCGGATCCGCTGACCATACTCTGGATTGCAGTTCCCCTGTTCATCCAGACCGTTTTCATATTCCTGCTAGGATATGGTCTTTCCAAGCTGTTGAAACTCAGTTATGAAGACGCTGCTCCCTCTGCAATGATAGGAGCATCGAACCATTTCGAGGTTGCTATAGCCACTGCAACAATTCTGTTCGGACTCTCATCCGGGGCGGCACTGGCAACTGTTGTGGGTGTGCTCATCGAGGTACCCGTGATGCTCATGCTGGTGCGGTTCTGTCTGAGGACGAAAGGATGGTTCAGTTGACTGTCCTTTAATGTTTATAAATTTCTATCCAGAAAACTACAAAATGGATATCGTTTTGGTTTTTACATAAAGGCTAGTATGCGGATTTAGTCAACTGCGATTTTAGAGTCAAGTTGGAAAAAATCCCTGCATCTTCCTAGATGGCATACTTATATGGCTTATAGTTTTGTGATTGAATGCAATTCTTATTAGGTTCGAGTATTTGAAGAAAATTATTATTTTTGAACTGGTTCAGGTGACATGTCTACAACTTTTACCATGGTATGTGGTTCAATTTCATTACACAGCTCTTTGAATTTCACAAAAGCATCCTTAAACTCGGGAGTTTTCCGCCATTCTTGCAAGCTTTCAGCATTATCCCATGGACCAAGAGAAATATACCTGTTCTTTTGCTCTGAATCCTGCAACATTATAACACTACGAGCTCCTTTTTGATTTTGAATGGTCCAATTAGCAAAATCTTTCCAGTTTTTTAGAAAATCATCTTCCTTACCGGTTTTGACAGACCATATCCCGAGTGAGTATATGACTCCTTCATCCATTATAATTCCCCTATTTATACTAAGTATCATTTAGTTAAATGTTTGTGGTAATGTTGTTTGAGTATAGGCTGGCAATGCTGAAATAGAATTAAACAATAGGTATATCCATGAAAGTTAGAGATGTTATGAATCCGGATGTTGTGGTGTGCAGCCCTGAAGACACTATCGGGGATGTTGCACGTTTGCTTAAACAAAACAATATAAGCGGACTTCCTGTTGTGGATGATGGTAAGGTAGTTGGTATCGTGTCCGAAGGTGACCTGCTCAGATTGCTTGAAGTGCCTGAACATGGTGGGCTCTGGCTTCCAAGTCCTTTTGAAGTTATAGAGGTGCCTATAAGGGAACTTATCAACTGGGAGGACACAAAACGCATGCTTGAGGATGTAGGCTCACAGCCTGTGGCGGATATCATGAAGGAAAAGGTGTACACGGTCTCTCCTGAAGACTCTATTGAGAAGGCTTCCGAGAGCATCACAAGGCATAAGATCAACAGGTTGCCTGTTGTCGAGAATGAGAAACTTGTCGGAATTGTCACACGCGGAGATATCATCCGCGGACTTGGTAAATTGTAAAGGGATTATATGAATTTCATTGAAGGCGGTATCTGTGCAGTAAAAGGAGTACGTGCCGGTGGTATCAAACCCGCAAAGATGGGAATGGCGGTCATTCAGGCAGAGGGAAATGCTGCCGGGGTGTATACCAGGAACAAAGTAATTGCAGCACCACTGGTGGTAACCAGGGAACATATCTCAAAGACCGGCAGGCTTGCCGGACTGATCGTCAACAGCGGCAATGCAAATGCTTTCACAGGTGAGCAGGGTCTCGAAGATGCCAGAACTATGGCTTCCATACTTGCATCAAAACTTGATGTCGATGAAGAGCTCATAGGCGTGGCTTCTACAGGAGTTGTGGGACGTAAGCTCGACACAAACTGGATCAGTACACATCTGGATGAGGTCATGGCTTCCATGGGCGAGGATGCAGATGCAAGTATGAAGGCAGCCCGTGCGATCATGACAACCGACACCGTCCCCAAGGAAGTAGCCATCGAGACGGAGTCCGGTGTCCGCATCGGAGGTATCGCCAAGGGTTCAGGTATGATCGAGCCGAATATGGGTACTATGCTCGCCTTCGTCTACACGGATGCAGACGTCTCATCTGATGTGTTGCAGTCATGTCTTGAAACTGCAGTGGACAAGAGCTTTAACATGATAGTGGTTGACGGTGACACAAGTACCAACGACATGGTACTGCTGACAGCCACAGGCAAGTCAGGTATCGCTCCCGAACAAGCCGACCTTCAGGCAGGTCTTGATCTCGTACTCACCGAACTTGCAAAGATGATAGCAATCGATGGTGAAGGAGCCACCAAGCTCATAGAATCCAAGGTCACAGGAGCAGCCACACGGGAGGACGCCCACCTTGTCGCCAAGTCGATAGTCCGTTCCCCCCTGGTAAAATCCGCCATCTTCGGCGAGGATCCCAACTGGGGACGTGTCGTTGTGGCAGCAGGCTACTCAGGTGCCGATATGGACCAGACGAAGATATCTCTCTCCTTCTCAGCTGGAACCGAGGTAGTTGAACTTGTGAAGGATGGTCAGGTTGTCAGGAACGACGAGGAAAACCTGTTACATCTCAAATCCATCATGGCTCAGGAAGAGATATGCATCATAACCGACCTCGGTATGGGACATGAGAGTGCGACTGCATGGGGATGTGACCTGACCTATGATTATGTCAGGATTAATGCTGAGTATACGACCTAATATTATTCGTGATCTGAGGGAGTAATCCCTCTGAGGTTCTTTTTACATTGTTGCTTTTTTTCCTTTTTCAAACTCTATTCTTTATTATTTTGAGCCAATTTAGAAAAATATATATAATGATTCTATTAATTGCTGTTGTAATTATTTTAATATGATTGGTAACCTAATAGACACTTTGATTTGACAGCAATAATTGGATAGTTATCATGTTTTCTCAAAAAAAGACAATTTACATACTTATATCCCTTTTATTCATCATCATAACATTCTTACCTCAGGTGTCTGCCACAAATGAACCGGTCCCGATCAAGGTTTCTTATCCATCTATAACCAATGTACATACAATGGATTTTTCTCCTGATGAAAAGTTCCTTGTAATTGGGGACTATTATGGAGATATCCTTATCTGGAATCTCGAGACTGGAGAAAACATATCTGATCCTAACAATGTAACAGAAAAAGAGCGTTTAATGGCTCTTTTTGGTAAACATGACAAAACACATGTGTATTCTGTAAAATTCTCTCCCGATGGAAAGTATGTTCTGACAGGAGGGACTCTATTTGATTTTGAATCATATGCTATAGGATACCGTGAACGTGACAACCCTGGAATCTCTATATCCGAGGTCTACTTATGGGATGTTGAAACAGGCGAATATCTAAAACACTATATGAAAAATGATGTAGTAACAAGTGTAGCATTTTCTCCTGATGGAAAGTACTATGCAGCTTCTTTTAGCAATGATATATCAAATGGAACTAACATTGTTAAAATTTGGTCAATATTGCCGCAAACATCAATCGTATCTCTGGAAAGTAACAATGGCGAGGTATCCTCATTATCATTTACTCCAGATGGTCGTTACCTTTCTGTGAATTACCTTAACGATGAAAAACCCTCAAAAACCATTTTTTGGGATTGGAAAAATGAAACTCCCAGCTTTAGTTTGAACACAGGTTCTCTAGAAGAGATTCAATTTTCAAATGATGGAAGTATATTTGCAGGTCGTTCCAGAAATACGAATTCAATACAAATATTCAATTCTAGGAATGGAAATCTATATCGGGACTTTAAAAAGTATGGGATGGCTGATTCATTTGTTTCATATGACCTTTCTCCAGATGGGAAATATGTTGCAGTTGTTTACGATGGCAATCTGCTGGTATGGGATGTTGATACCGAGGAAAAGATTGCAGACTTTTCTATGAGCTCAAATGCTTATTGGCTTGATTGTGTTTCTTTTTCTCCAAATATGACTTATCTTGCAAACGGTGGCGACCTTTTTGAGAGTTCGGAGTACTATCAATCAGCTGAGAAGGCATTTTCAAATGCATATGAAGATGGAATTTTCTTTGAGGTTTATAGTACAATGCTAAGCGGTGATGCTGTTTTTCTCTGGGACTTTCAGGATATAAAGGAAAATGAGTATATAGAGGATACATTGGATACACTTTTTTATATCACCAGAATAGCTTTTGCTGTCACTTCTATTCTGGTTTTTTTCATAATATTCTTTATTGCCCCGATACGAAGAAAGAAAGCTGAAAAGTAGTGGTTTCATGTATCTTTTTTGAAATATGAAAAACATTTCAGGGCCGAAATATAGAATAACAATACAATAGTTAGGGTATCTGAGGAAGACAATGTACAAAATATACGTGGACGGACAGCATGGAACCACTGGCTTACTGGTAAATGAACGTCTGGCTTCTCATCCGGAAGTAGAGATCCTTGAGATTCCATATGAAAAGCGCCATGACAGGGAACTGAGGACTAAGTTGCTCAACGAGGCTGACCTGGTATTCCTCTGCCTTCCGGATGAAGCGGTCGAAGATACCGTGGGTCTGGTCACAAATCCGAACACGAAGATCATCGACGCATCAACAGCTAACCGTATCAATGATTCATGGGCTTACGGATTACCCGAACTCTCCGCCGCACACAGGGAAAAGGTGGCCGGAGCAAGCAGGGTTTCCAATCCCGGCTGCCATGCAACTGCGTCCGTTGTCGTTCTTTATCCACTGGTAGAAGCAGGTATCATTTCAAAGGAAACGGCTGTTCCTTTGTTCTCGATTACCGGTTACACCGGCGGCGGGAAAAAGATGATCGAGACCTATGAAACAACAGAAGAGCGTGCCTATAAGGCACCCAGGCAGTATGCGCTGGGACTGACCCACAAGCATGTGCCTGAGATCATGGTCCGCTCCGGTCTTAATGTTAAACCGATTCTAATGCCAGTGGTTTCCAATTATCCGAGGGGGCTGGCTGTCACATTACCCATGTCTGTGAAGGATCTGGGAAAATCCGTGACAAAACAGAATCTGTATGAGCTCTATAAGAAATACTACGGCGATTCCACATTCATCCGTGTTCACGTAGCTGATGAGACAGACGATCTGGTGGATAATGCCTTTGATGTGCAGGGAAGCAATGATACCAATTATCTGGATCTCTACATCTACGGCAACGATGAGCAGATTCAGGTGATCTCCCGTCTGGACAATCTGGGTAAAGGCGCTTCAGGTGCAGCTATACAGAATATGAACATCATGCTTGGCATGGATGAGACGACCGGTCTTTTGTAGCCGGTTATAATTCTATTTTTAATTTTGGTTTTTATTTTGCTAATACGGCCTGATGGATAAGAAAATCCGTTTTCACCAACATCCAATCTTTATATATAAATTCCAGTCATATCCTATATTCACCGGGTGTGAGTTATGGAAATAGAAGATTGGGAGAAGAAATACGCAAAAGCATTCGAGAATATCAAAGCTTCACTGGGTGATATCAGAGGAGTTTTCGTAGCCTATAACAGTAACATCGATGCTATCAAGCACATAAAAGAAGAGGAAATGAAGAAGCTTGTGGGCATCATTGGTTGCGGTTCCATCCAGAAGAGGGTTGTGGAGTATCCCCGTGTGATCGATGATCCGGTTGATTTCATGGCGAGGCTTGTAATCTCCATGCGTGACGGGAAGGCTGCGGAAGTGCCAACCCATACTACCGATATCAATGACTGGCTCATGGACAACCTTGTCTTTGATTATGCCCGGATGGGTGGACAGGCTGGCATCATGTCCAACCTGCTGGCAAACCTGGGCCTGAACAACGTCATCACCTATGTTCCGTGGCTGTCCCGGGAGCAGGCCGAATACTTCGTGGATTCGCCCAACCTCAAATATCCTTTCATCGAGGACGGAAAACTAATTCTAAGACACCCCATGCATATCCGGGACCGTGAGCAAAAGCCCAAGGTGAACTGGATAATAGAGTACTCAAAGGGAACCAAAGTCTGCTGTGCAGGGGAATGCTTCAAAGTGCCCAGGGACAACCGTCTTATTGTCTCATCCAGACCCGACTGGCTACGGATCAATATGGACAGTAAGATATACGAGAAGCTTCCCCAGATCCGGGATCAGATCGACGGAGCCATACTTGCAGGTTATCAGATCATCAGGGAGGATTACGGAGATGGCCTGAGCTATCATCACTATGTTGAGAGGGCTGTCAATGTTATCGAATCCCTCAAAGAGTGTAATCCCGACATGCCTATCCATGTTGAGTTCACGTCCATACAGAACAAGGTTATCCGAAAAGCAATACTAACCGACATAGTGAAAAAGCATGTAACTTCTCTTGGCCTTGATACGATCGAGGTTGCCAATGCCCTTAATGTACTGGGTTACGAGCGCCTGGCCTACGATGTCATGGGTAAGGATGAGGATAGCGTCATTGCCCTTTACAAAGGTGCGATCATACTCCTTGAAAAGCTTGAGTTGGAGGTAGTCAACATACACTCGCTCGGCCACTTCATGTCCCTTGTATCACAGGAAAGCCCGATTGATGTGGAGGACTACAGGGAAGCACTTCTGTTTGCTTCAATACTTGCTGCTACCCAGGCATCAACAGGCGGTATCAGCAGTATAGAAGATGCGGAAATAGGTCTCAGGGTTCCTGTTTATGAAAAGGGATATGAGAATCTGTACAGCCTGGCCTCGTATCTTGTAAGGCAGGGTATCTGCACCATGGAAGATTTCGAGAACGGGTGTGTAAATGCTCTTGGACACAGTCTCGTGATCGTACCTACAAAAGTAGTAAAAGACCCTGTTGGCACCGTAGGCATAGGGGATGCTATCTCGGCAGGAACTTTTATTGCAATGCTGACCAAGATCAAAGAAAAGGGCAGAGTGAAATGCCCGGAGTAGATGCATGAATATTCTCTGCGCTTATAATGCCAATATTGATGCCATCTATAAGGTGGACGGTCAGAAGATGTCCGAAATTGCCGAAGGATATAAGGAGGAAATAGCTGAGAAGATGAAAGATCCTCCGGGTCATATATCTTCTATACCTGATTTCTTTGCAGGGCTCTTTATATGCATGAGGCATGGAACCGGTGCCGAATGGTTGATCCGGGATAAAGAGGTATTCAACTGGCTTCGGACTAACTTTCTGAAAGCTTCTTTCATGAGGATGGGCGGTAATATGGGTATTATGGCAAATGTCCTCTCTGAACTCGGCGCATCCAGGGTGGTTCCAAATGTGGCAAATCCATCCGATTTGCAGATGTCTTTTTTCTCGGAAAGGGCAATATACATTCCAGATGGAGGTGAAGCAGTAAGCAGCAAGGATCAGGAAATATTGGCAAAACATATTGGCGATGAAGGTGAGCTGATACATTTTGTCTTTGATTTCAAACAGGGTGACAGCTTTGTTTTTTCCGGGGATGGGATATCAGTACCCAGAGAGAATAGGTTCATTGCAAGCTATGATCCGCTAAATCTGGAACTTCACATCGATGAGCAGTTCAGGAACTATGCCCTTGAACACATAAATGAAATGGACGGGGCGCTTATCTCAGGCTATCATCTGCTCAGAGAAAAGTATCCTGACGGGAGCAGCTATAAGGAAAAGCTTAACAGATCAATAAAACAGCTGAGTGAGTGGAAAAAGCGAAACAAACACCTGCATATCCATGCTGAGCTGGGACATTTTGAATCGGAAGAAATGGCAAATGATGTGTTCAACAGTCTGGTTCCGGTTGTTGATAATATCGGATTGAATGAAGATGAGCTCGCAACACTGGCCCGTATGAATGAACTGGATGCTGCGGGCATTCTTGAAATGGATTCAAGAGCCATAATTGAAACTGCAGTGTCCCTGTGCAAAGCTTCAGGTCAGAAAAGGCTACAGGTTCATACACACGAGTTCGTTTTGTCGGTGTCATCAGATACACGCTCAGAAGCGGAGCAGGTACTTGAGTCACTGCACTTCGGGGTGGACTGTGCTGCAACCTTTGCATGCTACGGTAAACTCTACAGCCGGGAAGAACTTCTGCAGATCGCTTCCAGTATAAGTGAAAGTAAGACCGGTAAAAAGCAGATGCAGAAGATCATCGACTACATCCCTCCCGGTGAGTATGACATTACAAGAAGATACTCTGTTTTCAGGAAATACCGGGGATATTCCATATGTGCCGTTCCGACACGCATCTGCGCTGAGCCGGTAGCAACCGTAGGACTTGGAGACACGATCTCTTCCGCTATATTCTTAAGAGAACTCGAACTTAGAGCATGACAATGTACACACTTTTGCGTGAGAACTTCAACCTGGAATATACGCTTGATTGCGGCCAGGTTTTCAGATGGGATTATATCAACGGCTGGTGGACAGGGGTGGTCAACGGTGATGTGGCACGCCTGCAACAGGATCCAAAAAGCGGTGAGGTTCTGGTGGATTCAGGATTACCAGAGTCTTTTTTTGAGAATTATTTCCGCTTTGACGATGACCTCGATACAATCCTGCGGGAGGTTAATAAGGATGAGTTCATGGATGAAGCTATAAGGAAATACAGGGGTCTGCGTCTGATAAGACAGGACCCATGGGAGTGCCTTATATCCTATATACTTGCAACTGCCTGGAGCATTCCCAATATCAAACGCGGTATTTCCATGCTGTGCAAAAATTACGGGGAGGAAATAGAGGAAGGCTACTATAGTTTTCCAGATCCTGCTTCACTTATACATGCATGTGACGAGGATATGAGGGCCTGCAAGCTTGGTTTCAGGGGCGGACGTGTTATAAAGGCAGCAAGGCATGTGGAGGATGGGAACCTTGTGCTGGATGACATTTTCAAAATGGATTATGATGCTGCAAAACAGAGGCTGATGTTCCTTGAAGGCATAGGGGAAAAGGTTGCGGACTGCATACTCCTTTTTGCGTTTGAGAAAATGGAGGCTTTCCCGGTTGATACTCATGTGGAAAAGGTTGTAAGGACCATATACGGAAATCAGGATTACTTCAACGGTGTTGTTACAAAAAGCAAGATAGGTAACTGGGGCCGTATGTATTTTGGAAGATACTGTGGATATGCACAGCAATATTTCTTTTACCAGAAAAGACAGGAAGGCCTGCTTTGAGTTTATGGAATTCCGGTTTTTTTCCACTTTCTCATAAACACTCTGAAACCATCATCTCTGATATTGCAGAGTTGTTTATTTTCAAGTATCATGTGTTCTTTTTTCACAGCTTTTGAAAGCTGCTTACCCATGGAACAGTCCGTCAGCCTGTTTTCAAGGACTTCTCTTGCAGTGGGGAACTTCCTTCTGATATCCGCAACATATCTTCCATCCTCAATGTAGAGTGCAAAAGTTTCATCTGCTCCTTCATACTTGGATCTGAAACCCTGTGCATGATCGCGTACCCATATAGGGGGTCCATGATGCTTTTTCACCAGAGGGAGAGCTGATGAGAGTAACTCTATAACCACAACAGAATCTTCACCTGACCATGTGCCGCTATTTATTACTTTAAACTCATATTGTTTCAGCAGTGCTCTTACACTTATTTCCATTTTATCAAGCTGGGGATACAGGACGTCTTCGACAAGGTCCGGAGTCTTAAAGACAATTGCCAGAAAGGAGCTTCCACGCTCTTCTATGATTCCGGATATTTCATCGTCATTCAGGGGTTTTTGCGGTTTTGGAAAAAAGAATTCCAGTGAAGGCCTGTCTAGATATGATCTGCATATTTCAATGAAGCGGGCAAATTTGTCAACTGAGAGTGCAGCAGCAACGTTTCTCCCGGGATCTGTTGGGTCGACGACCACAAGAGGCTCTTCATGCTTAGCGTTCCCATGCCCCAGCAGATCGATGATCATTCCGGGCTTCCACTCGCATGCGCCGGAGACAACGTCCTTGAAGGAACCATAGTGGATTATCAGTAATTCAGCAAGGTAGCCGGAAAATCCCTGGGTGCGAAGTTCGGAACCATAGACGCCGGTACCCTTCATTAACTGTTTTAACAGCAGTACCTCATCCTGGAGTTCATCTATATGCTCTTTTACAAAACTGTTATGGAAGGGTGTCCTGTCAACTGCCGATTTGATACAGGATGCCGACTCAACCGCAAAGCATGGTACCAGATCCACATCGAATCCTCTGTATCTCATATTAAGATACGGATGCTCGGCATATCTCTCTTCAAAAGCCTCCGCATCTTTTGCGATCTCCCTTGAAATCAGAAGGCCGGATTCTTCAAGTTCCGCTCTGCTGATCTCCTCAGGAAATGAGATAAAAATATCAAGATCATGGGTGCCTGATATCCACGTTCCTCTGGCGGCAGAACCTACAAGCATTGCTCTGCCGATTTCGATATCCATTTTTCGGGCAGTATCAGTAGCTTTTTCGAGCAGTTCATCCACTACCATGAAAAGTTTCCTTTTCTCCTCATCGGAAGGCTTTATCTTCTTCAGAACTTCCTTTTGGATATCCTCTCCAGGTTTATCTGCTGCGGTCATTGTTCTCCCAGTTGATATTGTTTTTCAGATACCAGGTTATGTGTGAATAAAGATAAGCCGGGCTGCTGCTAAGTGTATAATTCTCTGTGAAATCAGGACTGGGACTTTTCCTGACTATTTTCCCCATTAAAAAGCCCGATATTCTCTTTTTTGATAACATGGTTGTAGTTCTTATAACCAAGAATATCGGCTATCATGTTTGTGTGCTTGCCCTTTATCTTTTCCAGTTCCCCGGAAGTATAGTCTGTAATTCCCTTGGCAAAGGTTTCTCCATCACATTTTATCTCTATGATATCTCCTCTGTCAAACACACCTTCCAAATTAACGATACCCGAGGGCAGCAAGCTCATGCTGTTAAGAATAGCATCCCTCGCACCGGTATCCACTTCAACCGATCCGCATGTTTTT
>JAALLO010000285.1_pt1 | contig 11256 bp, 11 predicted proteins | sample 7245941 | NCBI WGS metagenome assembly JAALLO01 (sample SAMN13049198, study PRJNA578106) | oil field metagenome | isolation source: filtered produced water from oil reservoir A2 | place: USA:offshore Texas | collected 2016 | reverse complement strand
GTCCCTCATAAAGTGTTTCAAAAATCCTGTGTTAATATATGGATAAAAGTATAATATAATTTATGGTTGTGATTTTTATTTTTATGTGATTTTACTTTCATTCCCGGATAAGCAAACCTCATGAACCTCAACCTATTTAGCATAAATTGATGAGCTGTTTGAGATAGGATCCTTCTCAACCATAAACACGTTATCTGCCGAGTCGATCAGCGATTCATCATGGGATACTACAAGTATCTGCCCCACACCGATATCCCGCATCATGTCTATCAGTTTGATCAGTTGTTGCACGTGTCCCCGGTCGAGGAAGACTGTGGGCTCATCCATTATCAGCGGTGGAAGTCCCGAGCCTTCCCCGGACATTCCCATGGAGAGCAGCCGGTAGATAGCACACCTGAGAACCAGATTAAAGATCGCCCTCTCTCCGCCACTAAGCAGTTTAGGTTCCAGAGGAGTGCCGTCCTTCTCAAACACCGTCAGGTTGTATTCATGGTCCAGCCTGATGTGTGAATACGCATTATTAGAATACATGAAGGCAAATATCTCATTAATAAGTGAGTCCAGCAGACCTATATTGTTTGAGCGCAACTCGGCACGGACTCTCATATACATGGCCTCCAGACCTTCGGCATCCTCATAGACCGCATTAAGGTATTCAGCCCTGTTACCAAGCACATCCAGTAACTTCTTAAGCTCATCCAGACGTTTGAGCTCACTTTCAACCATCCCTGCCTTTTTTGTAATACCTTCCCTCTCTGTTGTGAACTTTCCGATCTCAGCGGTGATATTCTTGAACGCTATCTCGTAATCCTTAAATTTAGATTCAAGCTCATCGATATTAAGATCACCCATCTGCTTATCCAGCTCATTGACATCCGCTTTTTTATCAGCGACCTGACTGTCAAAAAGAGAGATCATCTCCCGTATTCCGGCTATACGCTCTTCCATCTTGCTAATATCAGAGACGGTTTTTTCGATCTCGAGTATATTTTTACGTACTGCCTTTGCAGTCTCAAGGAAGTCAAGAAAGCTTTTATGCTCTTTTTGAGCTGCTTCTTTTGTATCTTCCATTTCAGAAAGCTTTGTCCTGAGTTCCTTCATGGATTTTTCAAGGGAAGTTCTCTGTGAGAGAAGCTCTTTTTGCTGCTTTTCCCGGTCTTCGATGCTGGCCTTGTATTCCTCTATCAGTTTATTCTGACCGGATATCTTCTCTTTCAGGGATTTTGCCTCATTATTCAGGTCTTCAATCTGTGTTCTGTAGACCCGGGCATCCTTTATCCTTCCAAGCTTGGATTCAAGGTTTTCCTGTTTTTTCTTAAGCTCAGAGAGCTTTTCAGTAAGCTCCTTTTCCCTGAGTGAATCGGTTTTTGTGGTCTCTTCAATGGCCGAGCCATGCAGGTCCTGGCTGCAGGTCGGACACTTGCCTTTTTCCAGCAGTTCGCCTGATTTTTTGATCTTCTCACGTAGATCGGTAATCTTGACAGAAAACTCACGTTCCTGCCCGTGAAGGTTCTTTAGCTGATCGTTCACAAGATCGAAGATATCCTCTATATTTTCCAGTTTCTCCGGAGTAAGGCTCATGGATTCGATCTTAGCCAGCACATCAGACCTCTTTTTCTCAGAGTCTGCTATCGTCTTTTCCATTTTCCTGATCTCAGCCTCTGCGGAAGCAATCTTTTCCTTCACCTGGCTACCGGCTTTTTCCAGCAGGTCACTTTGTTTTTTGTTATCCTCCAGATAGGAGGACAACCCTGAGAGTTCTTTTTCTAGAACAGCTTTATCCCTGTTGATACCGCTCAGCTTATCCCTCATCAAGCGCTCTTTATCTTCAAGATTCGAGATCACAGCTTCGATATCCTCATCTTCGGCATCCAGTTTTGAGCGTTGCTCTGAAACTCTCTTCTCCGCCTTATCGACTGCTTCTTTCCTGGAGGTGATATCTCTGGAAATTGATTCGATCTGAGCATAGGCCTTAGTTCGTTTCTCACCAAGTTCTTTGATCTGAGACTGGACAGAAGTCTTCTTGTCCGCAAGTTCCCGGTACCCGGCTATTTTCTTAGAGATCTCATCCTTCAGAGACAGGGCACGGTCTCTTTTTTCATTCAGTGAGGAAATGGAATCCTCAAGCTCTTTAGAGCGAGAGCGCAACTGTGCAAGCCTTTCTGCAGGTTTGGAATTTTCTATCTCTTCCACTTCTGCACCCACTTCCTTGATACGTCTCTGGGCATCCCGCTGATGGCGGCCCACACCTATACGCGCACTGGATGCACGCTCCCTGTACTCTTCCAGTTTACCGAGCCTGAGAAGATCGTCGATCATCTTCTGCCGGTCCCTGGGCTTTGAGTTAATCAGGACATCGATCTCTCCCTGCCTGATATACACACAATTCCTGTAGGCCTCCTCATCCATGTTCAGCAGGGACCTGATGGCCTCATAGGTACGGGATGCCTGGTCAAAGATGATCTCCCCGTCCTTTTTCAGGATGGCACTTGTATTGGAAGCACGCCCCTTTTCAGGATCGTTCCTGAAGGTCTGTTCAATAGAATACTCATGGCCACCCTGCTCGAATCCAAGCACAATGGATGCCTTGGTGGCTCCTTTGCGTATAATGTCCGAGAGCACGAAATCCCTGTCAAGTGTCTTGCTTCCGAAAAGACAGGTAAAACAGGCTTCAAGCAGGCTGGACTTACCGCTCCCGTTGACCCCTGATACAACGGTCACGCCGCTTTCAAAAGGAAGGTCCAGGCTCTTATAACTCTTTATATTCTGGATACTGAGCCGTTTTATCATCATAGGTAGTCACCAAGGTTATACTGACGTGGTTTATGCTCTGTTTCCTCCTCGGATGATCTTTTTTTGGTGGAGGGTTTTTTCTTTGCCTTTTCTTCTGTTTTTTCATGTGCCCTGTCATCAGCCAAAATATCCTTTTCAGATACTTCATCCACATTTTCCCTACCGGAGATACCTATCTCCTGATTATCTTCCGGAATCTTTTCCTGAATATCTTTTACCCGGCCCTCGGCAGGAGAAAAAGCCTTCTGACCCGCCGCAGCTTTGTCTGCCGGAACATCGCCCGCATTTGCGGCATCCTCCGAAACTCTGACAGGAACATCCACATCGCCAACATGAACCTGTGCATCATGAATCACCTCGACTGCTTTTACTTCTTCATCCGGTACTGACCTTACAATCACATGTTCCGAGAAATCGGTGCTTTCCAGCAGATCACCAACTCTTTTTTCCACTTCGGCATCTACCTTTGTCTTTACCACCGCGGGATCCCTGACGATCTCATCCACCAGCAGGCCTCCCTGAGTAAGATGCATTTTCCTGATCTCCTCCTTTACCGCATCATCCGGATCGGCAAAAGAAACAGGCACCTGAGCATCGTCCAATGAGATCTCACCTGTCCTGAGGTCCTTGATACCCGGTACCAGGGCGTTGCGGGAGAGCAGGAACTTCTCTATCTCACTGAATGTGACTTTAGCAGCGGGATCCCCGGATATGTTGACAAATACCACCTTATCTTCCACATCGTATTCCTTTATGGCTGCGAATATCTCATTATAGGCATCATCCTTTTCAAGGGCCACAGGAATAAAAACAAACTCCCGTGTCGGGATAATACGCCTGCTGATATCCACTCCGGCATCACTTACGGACACTATGTTGTAAGAGCGGGGTTCTTTCTCGGATGTACTGTTGCGCTCCGTACTTCCACAGTAAGTAACCCATGCATCATCCACTTTTATGATCTCATGCTTGTGATTGTCTCCGAGAAGTACCGCATCCACATCGAATGGCACAGCATCCAACACCTCATGCATGTCCCATTCTCCGAAAGCAAAGGGCTTCATGAGCTGGTGCATAACAAGCAAATTGTATCCTGCATCCGTAGCCTTGCCATCAAAGACCGAGTAATCGAACAAAGGGATGCGGGATTTGGGAACACAGTCTATGCCGTAGATCGCAACATCACCAAGCAAAAAAGGTGTGACACCAAGCCTTACTACGAGTCCCATACTTGCATAAAGGTCCAGCCACTGTGTATCCTGCTTGCTTTCATGGTTTCCCACGATTGCAAGCAGCGGAATTCCTGCATTATTGAGTCTGGAGAATAGTTCCATTGTTCCGAGTATATCATCCAGTGTGGGATTCCTCGAATCAAAAAGGTCACCTGCATGTACTACTGCATCCACATCCATTTCAATGGCATCATCTATGACCCTGGAGAAGGCATCCATGAAATCCTGTCTGCGCACTTCACTGTGGTACTGACGGTACCCTAAATGTGTATCCCCTGTGTGGATAATCCTTATCTCATCCATCAGAAGGTATGATACGCACTACCCGTTTTTAAGATTGCCTATCAAATGTATTCAGGAAACATATGCACCGACTCAATTTAAGGAGAGAGTCATGATCTGGAAAATATAATACAGTTCATATTTATATAATAGATAACTATAATATAATGGGTATTATGGACGATAAAGGTCAGATCACCATAGATTATCTAATCAGTATCACGGTTTTTCTGTTTGCAGTGGTATTCGTGTTCAACTATACCTCAGGTATCTTTACACCTTTTCAGTCCAATTCAGATGAAGTTACGCTTATAGCCGACAGGATCTCAACCACCCTTGTGGAAAAAAGGCTCAGTGCTGGCGATGAAAGCACCCCGAACCTTGTAAATAAAACAGAAGTTGATAATTTCTTCACCGAGCTCAACGGCAGTTATGATACTACGAGTGATTCGCTAGGATTAAACGGTAGTTACCTGCGATACGATCTTAATGTAACCCTGGAAAACAGCACGGGAATCATTGACTCAGCCGGTAAGAAGATACCTTTGGGCGTTAATGTGGGACAGACCAAAAGGGTCGTGCTGCTAAAAGATGACATCACCGGAAGCACCGAAACCCTCATCATGTCATTCAGGGTGTGGTAAGTTGCCAGATAAAGCAAAATCCGGTTTAAAAACAGATCCATCAGCCCAGATGCACACCCTTGAAGCCGTAATTGCAGCGATGATAATGGTCGGGATAATAATATTCGCAGTCCAGGCGACCTCACTTACACCACTTACATCTTCTACGGCAAATGCTCACATTGAAGCGCAGCTTCAGACAATGGGTCAGGACATGCTGAGTGCCCTCTCATATTCGTCATACGGGCAGGACTCGCAGCTAAAAGAAGATATAATGAACTGGGACGGGAAAGAATATGTCTGGAACGGCAGCACATACAGATCAACAAATAACCAGAACAAGACAACCCTTAACAGCTCATTTACCGATATTCTGACGCAGATAGCGGTTCCGAGGGGAATCGCACATAACGTCCATTTTAGCTGGGTTGCGGATAATGGGATTGTGATGGATAAGTCATACATTTACAATGGCGATCCTTCGGACAATGCAGTAATGATCTCGAAAAAAGTAGTCCTTTCCGATACTGATGTGGGCAATACATCCGATTTCATTGCAGCTACCAGTATCCCTGATGCAGATAGCAGTACCGGTTTTTACAATATTGTCAATGTGAAGATGACACTATGGAGAATGTGAAGTACGGATAGTGATTATATGAAAAAGTTTGATGATTCCGCACAGTTGTTATTGATCGCAGGTTTTGCAGTTGGAGTCGGGATAGTCGTACTCACAGTCATGCTCAACAATGTGATCTATGCAAGCAACATAGCCTCGGAATCAAGCATTGACACTTCACGCTATGACATAGCCAACGCCATCCAGATGACAACAGAAGCATGCGAGGATGCTTACCAGTATTCCATAAACGGATCACACAGTAATGTAGATAATGACACTTTCAGGCAATATATTGAAACATATACTGAAAAAGCATCAGAGAACTATGGTGTTACAGGACTGACTTTTTCCTGCCAGCCAGGAAATCTGTCAAAGGCATACTTTACTCATAACGGTCTTGTGGACGGTGAAGACAACTGGACAATTGTCAAGAATATCAATACCACAGACTCATTTGCAATTTCCATACCGAACACATCCCTGCTTAGTAATGAATCCAATAAAGTAATGATTAAAGTTACCAACACTTCAGGGAATACACTGTGGTCAATGGAATTATACAATTCCAGTGGGAACATCAATATCACCGTTTCTGGCCAATCATCAACCATAGGTAATTACCAGATTACCACCAGCGGTGCCGGTGAAATCAATATAACAGGCGATGAGATTGACAATTCTGATGTAAGCCCAGATTTTGATTTTTCAAACCGCACAGCAGGACACGATTATTCCATAAATATAATCAACGGAAGCCACGTTGTCGGAACATATTCCATATCAGGCAATCTTTCCACAGGCCAGCCTTTTAGCCAGGCAAGATACTGGGTGGTAGAGCCCACCATAAGCATATCCTCCAGAGAAATAACGGTTAACAGGACTGTTCCCGTTTCACTACCTGGAGGGATCAAATGAGAAGGCTGACAGATGATGAGAACGCTGTTTCGATTTCAATCGGATTCATCCTTACATTCTCAATCACTGTGCTTGTACTTGTGACCATCCTGACATCGTTCTACTCATTGATGGACCAGGCTGAACAGACTGTCATGCGCGACGAATATGAGATACACGGGAATGACATTGCAGTCAAGATAACTACCATCGACACCATGGCAGGAAATGCTATCAGGTCCGGTTCGGACATAGGAGAGATCAGATATAGCCTATCACTACCTGAAAAGATTGCAGGCCAGACATATTCGATAGAATTTTCGAACACGACAAACGACATTGTCTTCGCATCAGAAGACAGGGACGAGACGAGGGTAAAGATACCTTTCTCAACCGAGGATACAACAGTGCTCCCAACAACCCTCTATAGTTCAAAAAGTGAATACAGTATCGTATATAATCCAGATGCAAGGACCATAGAGATATCCTGAAAGTGAAATGCATATGACCGGCAGAAAAAACAGATCAAAGGATTTCAGTTCATCCGAAGAAGCTCTTACAGAGGTAGTGGACTTCACAATAACCCTCGGAATAATGCTTCTGGCTCTGGGAGTCATCGGAGTTGTCGGATACCCTATGCTTGAGCACATGCAGGATACAGGACATCTCGAGAATATAGAGCAGAGCTTTTCGGTCCTCAAACCCAACATGAACAAAGTAGTTTACGGTAAAGCACCTTCGCAGTCAGTTGAATTGAAAATGCATGGAGGAGTTGTAGCGGTTACCGGACACAGCTATATGAACATCAGTATGCAGACATGGAATGAATCCACATCTTCTGCAGAGGTAGTAGCTGTTGAAAGACAATTGAGGATGATCGAAAACGAGTTTGCGGATACATCCATTGCGTATGAGAATACCGGTGCATGGGCGAAGTATCCACAGGGAAGTGCTGTAGCAATATCAAAGCCTGACTTTGCATATGACAGGAATACACTTCTGATACCGATGGTAACAATTTCCGGCTCAAGCGGTATCTCGGGATCAGGACTTATCAGAGTGATCTCCGATGGTGGCCAGCTGTCTGTTTCCAGATACGAGAACGTATCGCATGTGAATATAACCATTATGAGTGACTATTATGATGGCTGGGCAAAATACCTTAACGAATCCATGGAGATGCATATCCTGGATATAAACGCAGCTAACACTACTGTCACTGCAGGCAGAAGTTTCAGTCCAAATATCGATGTTATTACTTCAATTTCACCCATGAGCGTGAAAGTAGAATAAAAATGTGATGAACTATGAGAAGCCTGTTTAAATCAGAAAAAGCCGCATCTGCTGTTGTAGGAGTACTAATAATCCTGGCACTTACAATCACATCCACAAGTGCAATCCTGCTTTATGCAACACCTACTATTAATGACATGCAGGACATGGCAAACGCCCAGAGGGTGGAACAGGCGTTCACGGTATTCGATTCACGCACAAGTAAGGTGGCCCTGGGAGAATCTCCTAGCCAGACTACATCATTCTCCATAATGGATGGAAATATGAAGGTGAACGGAGACAGCGATTCTTATAATGAAAGTAAGGTAGTAATAATCTGCGTTGACATGAATGCCACATGGTACAATGATACATTTAAAAAGAACAGAAATAGATGGAGAGGATGGGAACCACACCTTAATGAAACCGGGATGAATGAATTCAACGCCTCCATGGGCAGTATCACCTATACCAAAGAAGGCAGGATAATCGGTTACGAAGGAGGGGGAGTCTGGTCTAAATATCCCAACGGCAAAGCAGTAATGATATCTCCACCGGAGTTTCACTATAATGGTGAAACGCTTACATTACCAATAATGAAGGTAAGTGGAACAGATGTGTCAAGTGGAACAGCCGATGTTGATGTAACAGTTAGTTCCAACAACATGCCTGTTGTAATGTACCCAAATCCTTCGGCAGATACCAGAAGGATAAATCCCCTGAATTCAGATAAAGTACTTATTTACATAAAAAGTGAATTTTATAACGCATGGGCAGACTATGCGAATTCCCTGGCATATGCAAGTGCTGAGAAGGATGATGCAAATAAGACTGCAGTTGTAGAGCTTGAAGTAATTCCTGCAATGGGAAAAGACAAACTAAAAACAGCTTTTAAAGTTGGAAAAGTAAATCCATATTCAAACGACCCAATATGGGATTTTTCTTTTGATCTTGGGGCACGGTCGAATCAGGAGCTTAATTCTTTAAACTATGAATTAATTGCTACAGCAGGAGCAAAAACCCTTACATACAAACTCCAAAAACGTAAAGGACATGATCAACTCACAATCGATCTCCTGTATGAAGATACTTCATCAGGAGGAGGGATCGAATCATGGACCGGAGGAGCTACGGACGTATTTTACATCAGCGGTGAAAAAGAAGATGCAGAATCCACTGTGGACTTACTTTCTACATCATTGAATCTGACATATGATGAAAGTAATGATGACTTTTCATGGGAAACTGTAAATTATACCTCAGGAGATGAGTTACCTCTTTTCAATCTAACCCAGCATTACATGAAACTTATTACAGAGGATGGATCTGTGATTTTCAACATTCATTCACCTGGGAATTCAGACCCTGTAGATTATGATGAATCCACCCTTACACTATATTACGATGGAATGCCGGGCAGTATCACATACCTGCATGTGAGCAGGAACGATCTTTCTGCAACTTTGAGGTAAAATATACTTGCTTCTCAAAATATACACATGTGCAACATAAAATAATAATTTACATGAAATATTATTTATATTAAATGTAGCATATATGTATATTTAATGTTTGATAAAAAAGGGCAGATTGCAATAGATTTTCTACTGGGAATATCACTAGTGCTTATTGCCCTTGGATTCACAATACAGTTCATACCAGGTCTCTTTATTTCCGGATCAGCAGGAGAGAGCAGTCTCGACTATACAGCCTACCGTACCGCTGCGGTTCTTGCAGAAGATACTGGCTGGTGGGAGAACATCACAATGAACGGGACAGACTGGGAAAACCATCCCGATGGTATGTTGAGGATAGGACTTGCAGCGGACGATGAGCCCCGATCCAGGCTTACCGATACACCCAATCTCATTTCAAAAAAGAAAACTGAACAATTTTTGCTTCTTAACGAAAGCACGATAATCGAAAAACTTGGCCTTTACAATGACGTTGAAGACACTCATTTTGCTTACGGGTACAATATCTCTATTCTAAAAAATGACCGGTATCTTGTTCTGAATAACACAACAGTTCACAGGGGCCTCCCTGTTCCCGGTGACAGGGAAATGTCCGGGATCACACGCATAGTACTGATTGAAACAGGAACTGTAGCCAGCTTTGATGCAAAAGAGCTTCCTGTGGATCCGTATTCACCCGGATCTGAAAATACAATATTAAACATAACCGGTCCGCTGAATTACGAACTTACAATCGAAATGGATAATCTGAACATAAGCGGAGTAGACCCGAGTTTTAAGAAACTTGTTCTGGACGGAACAAATCTCAATGAAGGAACGGATTATACAGCGTACAAAGTAATCAATGGAACTGAACTGCCACTTACAAGCACAGGTAAGATAGACAGTGGAAGCACTGTAATATTCCGTATGGATCCGGGACTTTTTAGCGGGTCCCATACTTATCAGCTGCAAATTGACATGAAGGACATAACATTCACAAATACCGCACCTCCCTTCCCGGAATATTCAGAGCAGCAGGAAATCCTGTACGAACCTGCATATCTTGAGGTGGTGGTATGGCAATGAATGACAGAGCACAGTTGCATACCCTTGAAGGGCTGAGTGCAGCATTCATAATAACATTGACCGTGCTTACGATCACCCAGAGCACAATAATAGTAACTCCGCAGAACGAACTTGCCATGGACGTTCAGCTGGAACAGTTGAGCTCTGATTCACTTGCGGTTATTGACATGGCAGAGCACGGACCGATCCGGAATAACCTGACAGAATGCATTGCATGCTGGGATATGACAGAAGCTGCGTATCCTGACAATAATCTGGAAGAACTTGACGCACCTCTTTCATACCTGCTGCCGGGAATACTGTACAATGTGGATCTTGCCTACTTCAATAATGATGATCTCAATGTAAAAAAAGTGATCATACATGGTTCACCCTCTGAGAACGCAGTTGTTGTAAGGCATTTAGTGACGCTTACTAACGAAACCGTCAGTTTGGCAGGAGGAGGATGGAACCTGGCTGATGATGAAATAAAGGTTGTGGAAGTGAGGATGACAGCATGGAAAGTCTGAAAGATGATACAAGAGGACAGTGGATAGCTCTTTCAGGACTTGTGATATCACTTATACTCATAGGTCTTGCTGCTCTGGCCAATCAGGCAATGCTCGCAGGATATCATTCATCGAATGCCGCTCTTGAGTTTCCGAAAGAGAATATAAGGGAATTGAACTTACATACTAAAGATAATGCAAGAATAATAAGGGATCTTTCTTTAAGCATCAACCAGACAAGTAATGAAACCGTACCTGTGATATTTGAGAATTTATTTGACAGCTATAGTGATCAGGTAAAGAAGCTGCATGCAGTACACGGGGAGACCGTGAACGTATCCCTTGTTTCCATAAACTCGACCAATGGCACATATAACCATGACATTGATATGATTCTCGTGAACATAAGGTACAATGACGGGAACACCTATTATGCCTCAGAGCCCGAGATGATCGAGGTGAGAGAATGAAAAATCTGTTCAAAGATGAAAAAGGAGCTTCCCTCTT
>JAALLO010000273.1_pt1 | contig 11758 bp, 16 predicted proteins | sample 7245941 | NCBI WGS metagenome assembly JAALLO01 (sample SAMN13049198, study PRJNA578106) | oil field metagenome | isolation source: filtered produced water from oil reservoir A2 | place: USA:offshore Texas | collected 2016 | reverse complement strand
ATAGGCGCGAAAAGCTGCTGCTGGTCAAAGTACTGCTTGGCATTAGTATCAATTTTACCGGTCTCAACCTGGCCTGTAATTACAAGCATAGGCACCCCGTCGCGATAAGCGTCGGCCACGCCGTTTAAAAGGTTCAACGCGCCAGGGCCCTCAGTGGCCAAGCACACACCGGGCTTCCCCGTTACCCTGGCTTCTCCGCAAGCCATAAAGGAAGCTCCCTGTTCGCAGGCGGTACTGTAGAACTTGATATTATTCTGTTTACCCAGAGTATCCATAAAAGGCAAAACGGCATCGCCTGAAACACCATATATATTTTTAATGCCCCAGTAATACAAAGCTTTTACCATAACTTGTGCAACAGTCTCACTCAATCATATACCCTCCATATTTTGTGACGAATATTGCCTTAAATGAAATATCCATTGAGAGGTCCTGATTGTAAAGGTTATATTTTATTCTAACCGCCACAAGAAAAAATTATGGTCGCTGACATATGGCTATTAACTTGTCCAGCTGCTGGCTAATTTCTATTAGTTTTTCGAATTCCTATCATTTATATTAACAAAAATAAATGGGAACCTTTAAAATCTCAAGTCTTCCTCTATGAGTTATTAAGTCATTTGGATACAATCTTGGAAAAATTTATACAAATGGCAGGGAATCAGGTAAACGGTGTCGTAATTTACCAAGAGCAGATAAGGCAAAACATAATGCCAGACTGCTTTTTTTATCAGTCAACTAAAAATTAACAGGGTAAGACCAACTAAGTGAACCTATGCAAATAAAGTAAAAGGGGAAAAAGTAGGGGCGAAAAAAAGAAAGGGGATAAAAAATGAGTTCTAAAAACAAATTCCTTATAACCCTTAAAGATGGTAGAAATGAGCCGATTAAGGATTTAGACAATGCTACAAGGGTTGTCCTGATTGACAAAGATACTGTAAGTGCAGAAGATATTACCTTTGCACACTGCAGGTTTGAGGCAAAAACATCTGTACATAAAAAGCATATTCATAAGGATGCTGAAGAAGTAATATATATTCTATCCGGCAGAGGAATGAGTGGGGTTGAGGACACGGAAATGGAGATGGGTGAAGGAGACACTATGTTCATTCCGCGCGGGGCGGTTCATTGGTTTTACAATCCATTTGACAAACCAGTGGAGATGATTTTCATATATACGCGCCCCTCCCTTAAACTGGCCGGTTACAAGGTTGTAGAACGGTAGGGACAAGGGGACAGTTCACAGGTTCCTTGTCCCATTGTTAAAATGATCTTCGACATTCCCTTTGATATGCCTCCTTTAAAAGAAAGCTTCGATATGAAAGCCGAAATTGATTTAAATACAGGGGGAGTATTTGTATGAATATCTGGCTCAAAGAATTGCTTAAAAATATTGATAATAATGTAAATGAACAAACTAAAATAAAGATAATGGAAGCATCAGGTGAAAACTGTCCTTTTACCCACCTTACCGATGATAGATTACTGGAGATAAAAGGCAATTCTAAAAATGAATTTGATTTCTTGAAAAAATTGTCAGAAGAATGGCGAGTGAAAATCGAAGGTGACAATATCTATGTTGTTTTTGATAAATGTTATTGTCCACTTATTAATGAAGATATAAAAGGTGCTTCTAAAACTCTCTGTTATTGTACTCAAGGCAATATCAAAAAGAAATTTAGAATTGGATTAGATAAAGATGTAGACGTTTTGATGGAAAAAACAATTCTTGCTGGTGATGATGAGTGCCGATTTAAAGTGTTTATAAAAGAGGGTAATCACAAGGTTTGAAATGAGTAAAGGAAAACGTGCTATCATTAATATGGAAGTCGTGCTCAGCCTCCCATTATCCATATTAAGTCAGCACTGATTTCTGCAATTTTAATCGCAGCAGTTATGAAGTAACTGGAAACAATGCGGGTTGTAGAACCGGTCGAAAACAATGATCTCGAATATCTTTGGGGCAAAGTGCTGTAGATTATTGAAGTGGTGCTTTTACCAGGTCTCAAGCCCTAACCCATCAATAATATTGAGCAGTTAATTCGTTGCATGGAATTATCGTATTTTCCCGGGCAAAACTCCTTAGTTGTGATAAGTTTTGTTCCGTGCGGCGGGAATTATGGCTTTTTGGATATTATCCAGGTCCATTTTATCAATACTGCCAGCAAATTTTATAAGGTCTTTTCCCCTGGTGCCACCACTTTTTCATTTTAAGCCTCCATTCATTTTTAAGGTGGGGCGTTCTAGAAACTTTTTTTCACTCGTGCTGCTTATCTATGTACGGGCTTAAGGGCTTTGATGTGGTACAGGTTGCAGCATAGTATTTGCCTATGGCGATTTTGATGGTGGCTTTATTTTCTACTTGCCAAAACCAGCTAGGAACGTTCGGAACTTAATAGTTATGAAGATATTCCTCTTAAAGCCGGTGCTATAGTAGCACCGGCCATCACGGTAATCAATGAGATAGATAATATTGATAATTTTTTAGCCATAGTAGAAGACCCCTTTTAGTAGTCTTCATTCTAGATACCTGTCTACTTTTTAAAAGCCTTTACCAGTTCTTATAATGCTGGCAAATTCCTCCGGCAGCCCGGCCTTTTCCACGGCCCTGGCGGCAGCCTCATAATCATACGGAACTTTAACAAAGGTAACTTCAATATCCTTATCTATCTCCAACAGGGTATATATAGCCTGGGGGTCACCATGCTTGGGTTTGCCTACACTACCGGCATTAATTATATGGGCACCGGATTCAAGTACGCGATGGTAAGGCAGATGAGTGTGACCGCAAATCAAAACATTAACACCGGCCTCTTCCATCATAGATGCAATCTCTCCGGCAGGTACTTCTTCGAAAAGGTATTCATTTAACCTGCGGGGGCTGCCGTGGACAAACATTATTCTATAATCACCGATCTCTTTTGTTATCCTGTCCGGCAGGGACCGCATGAAGTCTTTGTTTTCCACACCGGTATTTTCCAGGGTCCAGGCAATGGACTTAATCCCCAATTCAGCAGCCCTTTCATCCTTATAGTCGCAACCGCACACCATACGCTGGTTAGCGATGCCATCATCATAGTTACCCATGACCGTGGAAATGCCCAAAGTCTTTATTGTTTGAACCACTTCATTGGGAAACGCCCCGTACCCTACCAGGTCACCCAGGCAAACAACCAGATCCGGTTCTCGACTTTTTATATCGGCCAAAACTGCATCCAGGGCATGTTTGTTACCGTGGATGTCGGAAAACACCGCAATTCGCATATTTAACCTCCTCTTGTTAACCCTATGATTATTTTAAGTTAATAAAAGCGCACTAAGGAAACGACTCAGCGCGCTTTTTTCTTTGTTTTATAGCAAGAATGCACTTCTTTTTCAATACGCCTGCAGGCATCATAATCCCGGTGACGCTGCCTGTTTTCCAGGTTCCTACTTAATTTATCAAATAAATCATTATTAGATGCCAGCCGTTCTGCAAACGCCTCTTTATGCAGGGAATAAAATACCCACCGGCCATCTTTGTCATCCTGCACTATGCCGCTTTTTTTCAAAATCCTGAGGTGGTGAGAAACAGCCGGCTGAGACATATTCAGCTCGGCCATTATTTGACAGACGCACATATCCCGCCGGGATAACATCATGATAATTTTTAGCCGGGTTTCATCGGCTAGAAGTTTCAAAAAATCCAGCGCATCCTTCATTTTACTTCCCCCAAAAACTCTATCTGATAATTATCACCTGGCACCCTGCACTTCCTCTGGAAACCAGTGCCTGGTTCTATTTGCAATGCGAACCAGCGCCAGCATAACCGGTACTTCAACCAATACACCCACCACGGTAGCCAAAGCCGCGCCGGATTGCAAGCCAAACAAGGAGATAGCCACCGCAACCGCCAGCTCAAAGAAGTTACTGGCCCCGATAAGGCCGGCAGGGGACGCAATGTTATGAGGTAATTTCCACATTCTAGCCCAACCATAAGCTATGGTGAAAATGAAGAAAGTTTGAATGATCAAAGGTATGGCAATAAAACCTATGTGTATGGGATTATTTAAAATAACATCTCCCTGGAAGGAGAACAATATAATCAATGTCAGCAGCAGTCCAATGATGGTTATATTATCAAATTTCTTTAAGAATACATTATCGAAATAATCCTGCCCTTTGTTCTTAATAATCGTGGTTCTGGAGAGATAACCCGCCGAAAGGGGGATTACAATAAATAAAACTACGGATAAAAACAGTGTCTCATATGGTACCGGTACATCGCTTACCCCCAACAAAAACATCACAATGGGCGCAAAGGCAACCAGCAGTATTAAATCATTAACCGCCACCTGAACCAGCGTGTAGGCAGGATTGCCCCTGGTTAAGTGGCTCCAAACAAATACCATGGCGGTACAAGGAGCAGCTCCCAACAAAACCGCCCCGGCGATATATTCAGTTGCCAGAGCATCAGGAATAAAACCGCCAAATATGACCTTTAAGAACAGCCAGGCGAAAACATACATGGTAAAGGGCTTAATAAGCCAATTGGTAGTAGAAGTAACTATTAGTCCCTTGGGCATTTTGAGAGCCCTTACAATACTTGTAAAGTCAATCTTTAGCATCATGGGATAGATCATCATCCATATCAGTACCGCCACCGGTATGGATACATTGGCATATTCCCACTGGCTCAGCGTGTTGGGAAATGCCGGTATCATTTGCCCAATCATAACCCCCAGAACTATACAAAGGGCCACCCAAATGGTAAGGTATTTTTCAAAAAAACCTAAACCCTTTTCTTCTTGTATCACTTCTTTATTACTCATTAAATCTCCCCCCCCCCACGCATAAGTCTATTTTTATGCATTAAAATAAAAAAATTTTGCACTTTACCTTAGTTTGTCTTAGCCTTTAAATATTCCCTGAACAAAGCCTCACAATATTTTTCCCTGGCTTGGTCAGGAATATAATTTTGAGACCTTATTATTTTAAAAAGCTCTTCCTTAGCCTTTTCCTCAGACAATGGCTCCTTGGCCTTTACTTCAGAAATTGCACGGTCCAGTCCCGTAATGCCCACCGTCCCGCCATCCACTTGGATTTGAAAAACTTTTGGTGCCCTGGGATCGCAACAATTTGCCATTTTTAAGACCTCCTAGCATATACATATAAGATATTGCTTATATAATAATATTAACAAAATCCTATGTCAATTCCCAAAATTCCTAGGGACAGGCAATTATCTGTCTGGCCCAGAGGCAGTCGGCACAGGAAGGGGAGTTGCCCCAGCAATCTCCCTCATTGGTTTCTGTATAGGAACACCCGTCCAGGAATTTGCAGTCCGTGCAGGATGGGAAGCGGAAATCCTTTACTGCTTCTAAAATTAAGCATGACAAGGAGAGATAAGCCCTTTATGGTTAACGGCCATGGCTTTGTCCTCAACAAACTTGAACCCCTGGAAATATCAAAGTTCCAGGGGTCCTTAAACTTAAGACATAATACTTCCAAATACCATCCCCGTAAATGTTGCCATTACAACCACAATCAAAACGTATACAATGGTTCTTTTAGTACCCATAACATTCCTGACCACCAGCATGTTGGGTAAACTTAAGGACGGGCCAGCCAGCAGCAGCGCCAGTGCGGGGCCCTGCCCCATGCCCATATCTAAAAGCGCCTTTACAATGGGCACTTCAGTCAGAGTGGAGAAATACATAAGCGCGCCTATCACCGAGGCCACTAAATTGGATGACAGGCTGTTACCGCCCACCGAAGCGGAAATCCACTGCTCGGGGATTACCGCTTTTAGAACTCCGGCCACGAATACACCCACCAGCAGGATAGGGAAAATCAATTTGACGAACTTCCAGGTCTCCACCAGCCAGTCCTGTACCTCATCCCGGTCGTACCAGGCAATAAGCACGGTGGCTAAAAAACTCAAGAGTGCCATTATGATGGCTATTTTACTCCAAAGAGGTATGGCTGCAGTTCCGAAAATGAGGATGGCCACCATAGCGCCGAAGAAAGCTAAAAGGTGTCCCACCGGCTTACCTTCCTCACCGGCAAACATACCACCGTCGTCACCTTTTTCCTTTTGTATTTTCTCTTCTTCCTTCTTAAATATTAAGGCCATTATAAGGCCGATTACTATGGAGAAAACTACCGCGCCAATGGCCCGGGCCACCCCCAGCTCCCAGCCCATTTTCCTGGCTGTAAGCACTATGGCCAGTATATTAACGGCCGGGCCGGAAAAAAGAAACGTTACTGCCGGGCCCAGACCGGCCCCCTTTTTATGAATACCGGCAAAAAGGGGCAGCACGGTGCAGGAACAAACGGCCAGTATTGCTCCCGAAACCGATGCTACACCGTAAGATAGATGTTTGGGTGCCCGGGGGCCGAAATATTTGAGCACCGCCCCGGTGGATACCACAGCGGCTATGCCGCCGGCGATAAAGAATGCCGGCACCAGGCAAGTAAGTACGTGTGCCGATAGGTACTCCAGAAGCTCGTTAAAACCACTCTGCAGCACGCTTATGAAGGTCATATTGCCATCTCCTAACAAAACCATGTTTATCTCTCTAAATAGTTAGTTGATTGTTATTATTAAAGTTATCGCCTTTACATTTCATCCTTAATATGCTTGATAATGTCCTTATGCTTGGGTACCTTACCGGTTACCTTTACCTTACCGTTAATCACCAAGCCGGGTGTCATTAAAACATTGTAGTCAGCTATTTTATCTAATTCTTCCACCTTTTCCACGTTAGCCTGAATGCCCAGCTCTTCTACTGCTTTTTGCACGGCTTTTTCTGTTTCTTTACACTTCTTGCAGCCAGGTCCCAGTACTTTAATTTCCATTGATACCATCTCCTTAGTATTATTTATTTTAAATATGTTCCGGCCCTGCCTTAACCGGAAGAAGCGGCTTCTTTAAAATGCCACACTTTTTGCAGCCGGGAGCTCAACCTGTAGAAACCGGCCATGAACATCACCTGAATTAAAGGCTTAATGGCAATGATCATTACCGTTAGCGGCCCGAAAAAGAGAAGGGCCAGAGCCAGGGCGATGGATATATTTTTACCGCCCACGCCGAAAGTGAGAGCTATCATATCCGGGTATTCCATACCCGAGATTTTGGCGTATAATACCGATCCTGAAAACACCAGTAAATAGAATATTACAAGAGGCACTGCTATAATGGCCAGGTATTCCGGGTGCTGGATGAGGTGCCGGGCTTCTGCAGTCATGGAGATAAAAAATACGGTGTACATACCCAGGGCCGATACTGCAGGGAATACAGGTTTAAGCTGCACAAACTTTTCACTGCCCCATTTTTTGAGCATCTGCTTTCTGGTAACATTACCTAATACCAGTGGTATTACAATGACTATAAATATTGTCTTCAGCATACCCACGGGATTAACCGCCACATACTTACCCGCCAGTAGCGTCATCCAGGCCGGTATCAAAGCTATACCCGCCAGCAGGCTGACTGCTGTAATGACAATGGCCAGAGGCGTATTTCCTTTGGCTAACCCTGTCCAGGCTACCACCATTCCCGCGCAGGGAACGACTGCAGTCAGAATCAGCCCCACTGCAAATTCAGGATAAGGTGACAGGAATAAAGTGGCCAGTAAAGCACCCAGAAGGGGGGAAACAAGATAATTAAATAACATAGATACGCCAAGCAGTTTCCAGCGCCGGGCTGCATTGGCCACCTCTTCTATCTTTATCCCGACCATCATGGGATATAGCATAAAGAACAGTGAAAAGGGCACCAGGGGCTGGATGGAAGGCCCCAGGGTCGGGAAATAATAACCAATACATATCCCGGTTACAATAACCAATACTAGGAACTTTATCATGTGCTTGTTTATGAATTTTGCCGCCTCAAGCATTAACTTATGCCTCCTGCTTAAAATTTTCCGCCTCTATTTTTCCTTCCTTACATTGCGCCACTCCGCAATCTTCCTCCAGCTCTTTAAACCGCTGGCATTCTTCGGTGAAAAGGGGCAGGCTTTCCAAATCTGCATGAAAGAATTCCAGCAGTTCTTTAAATTGTTCATCAAGATAATCAATTCTAAGAGCGTAAAAGGTACGCTGGGCTTCCTTGCGCTCCTTTACCAGCCCGGCATGCTTCATTACCCGCAGGTGCTGGGATATTCTCGGCTGGCTCATTTGCAGCACCTTCTCCAGCTCACACACGTACATGGGTCTTATGGACAAAAGCTTTAACATTCTTAATCTCGAAGGCTCGCCCAGAGCCTTAAATATCTTAACGTAGTTATCAATACTCATTTTGCTGCCTCCCTATTAGTTGTAATTTATATAATCATATCCTTATGCTTAAATATTGTCAACATATGCACATAAAAAAATATTGGCATTGATTTACTTTTATATTATAATTATATAACAATTAACTTATTAAAGAAAGTCCAAAATCATAAAAACTAAACGGAAAAACCATGAACCGGAAAGATTGTTACTTTTGGCAAAAGATAAGATTCAAAGGCGTAAAGGATTATCATTACTAACCCTTGGGCGGTTTTTTCAAGTCCCGACCCTGTTTACCTCCAAGCATACGAGCTAACTGAACAATTGGCACCAACTCATATCTATAGCCAAAATAACCTTTATATTCAGAAATGACTTTTTTTCCATTTTCATCAAGATCAATTGGCTCTAAATCAATAAGTGAAAAAAAATACTTTTTCCTTCCTTTTCTAACTGCAACAATCACTCCATATAAATCATCTTCTCCTTCAATACTATGTACTTTTAACTGATCACCTATACATATTAATTCCCCTTCTTGATGTTCACAAACTTCAGCCTTAAAAGGGAACGAAATATTTTCATCCAAATATTCCAACCAGTCTTTAGCTGCCCTGTAAGGTTCAAGCTCACTATTGCCAATAATCTTCTCATATCCACATTTTTGGCATACAACTTTGACAGCAAAATCAACATCCTCAACTTCTTTAAGCAACAGCCTGGAGTTATTGCACTTAAGACAGACTTCAGAATCATATTCCCATAACCCTTGCATCATTTTATAACACAACTTTTGCCACAATAATAGTTTAACAAATTCGGTCTCATAACCAGTTTTGCTAGTAATATAACCTATCTCATCATCGGTGCTATAACCGGTACCATTTTTCATTAATTCAAAAAATTCATTATCAAATTCAATTACTTCACTTACTGCCTTAGCAATATCTAACTTACAACTAGTATCTATTCTTCTTGTCATGCGTTCTATAATAAAATTTTTCATATCAATAGTTAGCTGTCCACTCATAAAATTTCTCACCTCCCAAAGCATTACGACTTTTTTAGTATATTTTTCCATATTAGCGGTTCCTTCAACCTGATCAGGATGCAAGGCATTAGTTGCACCTACAACCAATCATTGGTACAATGAAGACTACTTAAAGGAGTCTTCTGCTATGTCAAAAAAACTATCAATATTATCTATCTCTTTAATCACAGTGATGGCCGGTGCCACTATCGCACCGGCCCTAGGAGGAATATCCTCTGCATTTCCCGATGCAAACCAGACGCTCGTCAAACTGATCAATACAATGCACGCCCTCTGGGTTATTCCGTTTACATTTGTCTCCAGCTGGCTGACAACCCGTTATTCAAAAAAATCCGTTCTGACAGCCGGTTTGCTGCTTTACATTATCGGTGGTGCTGGCGGTGCACTGGCAACTGATATCTGGTTCCTTCTTGCCACTCGCACATTACTTGGAATGGCTGTCGGATTAATTATGCCTATTTCCACGAGTCTCGTGCCTGATTTTTACCATGGGGATGAGCGGACGGATATGATGGGAAAAGTGTCCGCTTCCAACCAACTCGGTGGGATGATTTCGATAATAGCTGCCGGTATTCTGGCAGCCATAAGCTGGCGTTACGCATTTGGTGTATACGGACTGGCTCTGTTCGTTCTCCTCCTTGTTTGGTTATACTTACCGAAGCAGCCTGCGCCAGGTAAAAAGCAGCGGGCTGAACGCGCAAAACTACCCAAACAAATCTACGGGTTAGCCCTCGGGATGTTTACAGTTTTTGTCTTTTTCTACACAATACCGACAAACATGTCAATCTATCTTCAGGAAAACGATATCGCAAATACCACCATTTCCGGATTTATTATTGCCTTGTCCAGTTTAGGGGGAATGTCTGGCGGGATGATGCTTGCAAAATTCAAACACCTATTAGGCTATTATCTCGTCCCGGTACAAATTACGCTGATAGGAGCCGGATTTTCGTTCATTGCCTTCACTACCCATGCCATTACTGTATCTATGGGTGTATTTACCCTGGGACTCGGTGCCGGCACTCTCATTCCCACAATCTATAATAAAATTTCTAATGTCGCTGAAAAAAGACAGATGATGACAGCGATGGCGATTGCGCAAACCTTTATGTATCTCGGCCAGTTTATGTCACCGATCATCCTTGATTCTGCCGCCGGATTATTCGGTCAACCTACAACTAGGTTAATCTACTCGCTCTCTGCCTATCTGACATTGACTGTTGCCATCTTGCTATTCATCTTCATAACTATTAAATTCCGACCGTTCCTGGCCCGCAACCGGGGGGGCGGTTCCTCCGGTTCAGCTTAAGCTAAGTTTCTTTCAGGAACCTTTAGGATTTCCCGTAGTCCCCGAAGTGTACAATATAACCAGAAGATCCTCACCACTGACTAATAGCCCCGGCATCACCTACCCGGTGGTTTATAGCATCGGGGCCAAAAGCTGTAAATAAAGGTAAGTAAACAGCCCCCAAGCGCCATATGGCCAGCGGCATTTAGAATCGCCTCATGCACTGTTTATTTCCAATTTAATAACTCAACAATATTACCTTCGGGGTCCCTCATATAGGCAACCGTCAAGGTGCCTACACCCTCTATTTTTTTCTCGGCCATTTCACCCAACGCGCTACCGCCATGTTCTAAGACCTTTGTATGGTACAATTTGACATCTTCCACCAGAAAGGCGATATGAGCAAATCCGGGCTTGTTTATGGCAGGTAATTCTTTGTTTTCATTTTGCTCTTTGTAAGTAAAGAGCTCTAAAGTAGGCCCATCCGTATATCCTGGAAGACGAAGATGGATACCCTTAATTTGCGCCTCTTTCAAGTTTGTAACCCGGTCAAGCCACTCGCCTTTCAGATTGCGCTCCGGATAAACCGGCTCACACCCGAAAACCTTAATATAAAACTGGGCAAGTTTTTCCCAATCAAGTGCGATGATGTTCGTATGGACGAATTTAACACTCATTCTACGATCCCCTTTTTCGTATCTTCTTAAATGGTATCAATAATTCATATTAACTGACCCCTTGGCCCAACTTTCCTGGGCCTATCTATTCCACAATGCACTCGAATATTTAAAAATGCTCCCATAGATTTCACCAGCCTTCCTATTCTTTAAGAGCCTGTATAATCTCTTCAGGCAACCGCTTGGGTTTCATTTCCGGTCCCACACACGCTAATTTCACTTTACCGTCCGCAAGCAGTTTTTCATCATTAACTCGCAGTACCCGCTGGGCCAGGGTAAAAGAAGATTTTCTAATTTCCAGCACCTCTGTATCTACTCTAAGTAAATCATCATGCAAAGCCGGAGCACGATAATTAACTTCTATTACTACAGCGTAAATTCTTTTTTTTAAAAAATTATCCGGTATTTAAAAGCCTCATTTTTGTTTTGCGATGAGATCGGTAAGCAACAAAATTACGTCTCATATGATACATCAATTCCGAC
>JAALLO010000270.1_pt1 | contig 11946 bp, 9 predicted proteins | sample 7245941 | NCBI WGS metagenome assembly JAALLO01 (sample SAMN13049198, study PRJNA578106) | oil field metagenome | isolation source: filtered produced water from oil reservoir A2 | place: USA:offshore Texas | collected 2016 | reverse complement strand
CTCTGCCAAACTGGTAATCTGCAAGGCATCGCATCATATCCTTCTTACGCTCTTCCACGTTACGTGCACGACCCTGTGTGTGTTTTGAAAGCTCTTCCTTAAGCCTTTTAAGTGAATCCGGGGATGTCACACTGCCTGAAGATGTGAATATCATCTCTGTCCCGAGTCTCTCGGAAACCATTTCACATATATGCCTGTAGGCATCCTCCACATGGGCAACAATTACATTGTACTTGTTTTTCCTGAGGTACTTTTCCAGGCAGCCTGCAACCCACTCACGCTCTTCGGCATCCCAGTAGCCAGTCACTGCGGTATCATAGTGTGCTGCAGGATAGGTAAGCTCCAGTTCCCTGGGAACTATCCCCATGGGTGATGTGATTATCATCTCATGCACAAAACGGCGTTTGTCTCCTATGGCTTTGATGAACTTCCAGTGGGAGTTGGATATGGAATATGGTTTTTTTGCGGAGCATGGCAGCAGTACCAGTACATCTGCTTCCGGTGGAGTGTAGCGCTCTTGAACCCTTTGTGCAAATCTTACGATCTCGACCCTGCTGAGTGATTCACTGCTGTTTGCCAGCATCTCATTGGATCTGGCAAGGGGACTTTTCTCTTCCAGGTACTCATATTCACTGTCTGCGAGCCTCAAAAGTGCTGTCAGCCAGGGTCTCGTTCTGCACTGTCCCTCCACATATTCGCGTAGCATGCCGGCACGTATCTTTTCTCTTACAAGCACGAGTTCTGCTTCCAGGGCATTGAGGTTATGCTTTTCAAGGATCTTTGCACGCTCTCTCTTTTCCATTTCCCTGAGCTCGGATGCGTTTGTTTTTGCACATGCTTCACACCTGCAGGGCATCTCGGTAAGCGAATCAAGATAGAATCTGCCTGCGCTTGTAAGGAATATGTCACTGTGGGCTGCGACAAGAGCCTTTGTATTGTCAACAATGTCCACTCCCAGGTACAGCAGCATGGCAAGGTTTTCGGGCAGGCAGATGTTGGGTGTATAGACCGCGGTATCAGCTGCAATATCTTTCTTCATCTCTATCAGTTCATTGAAGAACTGCCTTGCATTGTTCTCAAAACAGCCGGCACCTTCCATAATATACATATCACTGGCGTCTGAGCTGCAGCCTGGTCTGGATATTTCCCCGGTGGGACCTTCATTGTCAGGATCATATCTGCATGTTGCAGAGTCTTTTATTTCCTCAGGGACCTCAGGGGGGTATGACTGGTGAGGCAGGATCACCAGTGAGTTATCTTTAACAGCTTCACGTATTTTATTAAAATTCCTTTCTGCCTCTTCGAAAGACCCTGATGCCCAGACAGACCCTGCATCCGTTATCAGGCTGTCCTCTGAGCTTAAGGTCCTGGTATCTATTATATAAGGGGTCTGCGCGGTCTCACCGAAAAGCAGCTTACCGATACGGGCGGCTCCGTCCCGTTGCAGTACCTCAAAGTATCGTGTCATCGCTGGCTAAATGTTGCAGGTAGATGTAAAGCTTTTGCCGTCACCAACAAGTATAAATGTTATATTCTTAGTTAAAAACTGATTCCATGCAAAATACCGTTCTACTTGAAAAGTTGCAGGAGATTGCTGGTAAAAAAAGGGTTTCCACTTCAACTGCAGATCTTTATTGTTATTCTTGTGATGCTTCCCAGATAAGGGGAATGCCTGATTTTGTGATCAGGCCGGATACCACCAAACAGGTATCAGAGATAGTGAAACTTGCATATGATAATGATATTTCCATAACAGCCAGGGGTGCCGGTACGGGACTTGCCGGAGGAGCAGTACCCGTGGAAGGTGGCATTGTGCTTGATATGTCGGCTATGAACCATCTGGTCGAGATGGACCTTGATAACCTGCAGGTTGTGGTCGAGCCGGGGATCGTCCAGGAGAAGCTTAATGCAGAACTTGAACCGTATGGTTTTTTCTTTCCGCCAGATCCCGGAAGCTCTGCCATGTGCACACTGGGCGGACTCATTGCCAATAACGGAAGCGGAATGCGCTCTGTGAAGTACGGTACCACCCGCAACTATGTGCTTGGCCTTGAAGTTGTACTGGCTGACGGGACAATTATAAACACAGGCTCAAAGACCATGAAATCCGTGGCAGGTTATTCTCTTACAGATCTTTTCGTGGGTTCTGAAGGAACACTCGGGATAATAACCGGGGCCACACTGAAGGTAAGGGCACTGCCACAGGAGCGCTCGGTATTGCTTGCTTCTTTTGAGGACCCGGAACTTGCCGGAAAGGCGGTTGTGAAGGTACTTTCATCGGGAATCATACCTTCTGCATGTGAGATCCTCGACAGTAATATCATACAGGCCATCAATGCCTATGACCCCCATATAGGAATTCCCGAAGTGGGAGCCATCCTGCTCTTTGAGGTGGACGGTACCGAAAACTCCGTGCGTGAAGGAATCGAGATGATAGAGCAAGTCTGCAAGTCCCTGGCCATAGATATCAAGACGGCAGCCAACAAGGAAGAGCGTGATGAGATATGGGCTGCCAGAAGGCTTGTGGGGGCAGCGGTCTCACGCCTTGATCCTCTGCGTACCCGTGTATACGTGGGCGAGGATATCGGCGTACCCATAAAGGAAATCCCACAGATGCTGCACAAGGTACGTGAGATATCCGATGAGTTCGACCTGCCGATCATGACATACGGACACATCGGTGACGGGAACCTGCACACAGGAATGTGTATCGATGTGCTAGAAGATGGTGACTGGGAGAAACTCAACAGTGCAGCCGATAAGATACACCATACTGCCATCAGGATGGGTGGTACTGTGACCGCCGAGCACGGTGTCGGTGGTGCAAGAAGCGAGTACCTTGAACTTGAACTTGGGAATGCCCTGGATGTAATGATGACGATCAAGAAGGCTCTCGACCCGAAGGGAATACTCAATCCGGGTAAGATGGGGGTCTGAGCATGGATCATGATATGCGTTCAATACTGAAATGTGTCAGGTGTGGAACGTGTCGTTCGGTCTGTCCGGTCTTTGATGTTGTGGGCTGGGAATCCGCCAGTGCCAGGGGACGTATGCTTGTGGCACATGGTGTCTCCATGGGTCTTGAGGCGGATAAGGATGTGCTCGACAGCCTGAACATGTGCACTACCTGCGGACTCTGTGAGCAACTGTGTCCTTCCGGTGCAGCACCTCCCGAGGTTGTGGAGAATACCCGACATCAGCTCGTACTCCACGGTAAGATGACCGATGCCCAGAGGGATATTGCAGGCAGGGCAAATGAGCTTGGCAATGCTCTGGGTGAGGAAAAGGAAAGGATGGACTGGCTTGGTGAATCTGCAAAGGATGTCACGGAAAAGGCGGACTACGTCTTCTTTGCGGGATGTCTGGGTTCATACAGGTATCCTGAACTTACAAAGAGGACCTTCGATATACTGAAGAAGTTCGGTGTGACAGTACTAAAGGAAGAGGTATGCTGTGGCTCCCCGCTTCTGAGAACCGGGTCTGATCCGTCAGAGCTTATATCAAAGAACCTGGATCAGATCAAAAAGACGGGTGCACATACGGTAATCACCGGTTGTGCAGGATGTTTTACAGCTCTTAGGAACGATTATCCGGAAGACCTCAAGGTTGTCCATGTAACCGAATTCCTGGCTGAGCGTCTGGCCGAGATGGACCTGAAGAAACTTGACCTGAAGGTCAGCTATCACGACCCGTGTCATCTGGGAAGGTGCAACGGTGTCTTTGATGCACCAAGAGAACTTATTAAGGCTGTATCCGATCTTGAGGAAATGGATAGCAACCGTGAGAAAGCAAGATGTTGCGGTGCAGGTGGTGGTGTGCTCAAAGGCTATCCTGAACTGTCCCTGGAGCTCTCAAAGAGACGACTTGAGGAGATGCCTGAGGATGTGGACTATCTTATTACCGCATGTCCTCTGTGCAGGACGAACCTCAAACGTGGGGAACCGAAGGTCGAGATACTGGATATCATCGATCTGCTTGAGATGGCTATGGAATAGTCATTCAAGCTTTTTTGGTTTAAACTGAAATTAAGTCTTAAGGGGCTCACTTGCCAGATCAGGTTTGATATGTTCTGATATAGGTCTTGATTTCTGTTCATAGTACTCGAACAGTTCGTTTGCCCAATATATCGCTTCTTCGTTTTCGCAAAGAATATATTTATTATCAAATTTTTCCTTTTTGTCGAGCATATGCATCATCAGATGATTATCATGGAACATGAAGGACATAACATTCAGTTTTCCGGGATAGACGGAAAAACTGAACAAGTTGTTTTTGAGGAGTTTGTTAAAATCACCATAATTTTCACTATGTAATTTATCTGCCAGATCTTCAGAAAGGATAAAGTGAACTTTAAGACCTTTTTCTGCCATTTTAGAGAAAAGGCCAGGGAAGTTAGGATGGAAATAGCTGGTTACGCCATAAAGGGATTCAGACTGCTCTGCAGCTCTGGAGAACTCCTTATCCATTTCATGCAATTCTGTTACGGTGGGATTCACTATTCTGCAGTTGCCAAGTTCTTTTATTCTACTCAAGAGTATGGAGGGAATGAAATCCAGGTTACGGGTTCCCCAGTAATCGATGTTTGTGTCAAGGAATTCCATTAATTCTATTGAAGGGGCGGTTTCATCAATAACCAGTTTACCCATGGTCGTCAGCTCATAGGTATCATCATAGTGATCGATAAGGTGGTGCTCTTCAAGTATCCGGAGTTGTGGAAGCAGGGACTGTCTGTTCGTATCCACTGTATCCAGTAGAGTATCCATCTTTTTGGGGCCGTCCTGCAGGAGCAGGAGGACATTTTTTCTTTTTCCAGATGCGAAGACCACATCCTGAAGAGCTCTTTTCATTTTCTATCAGATCCTCTTTTTGTCTAACTTATTTTATTTAATGAAAACTATAATGTGAGATATTCTGTATTATAAATTATTATCCTTGTATGATTTCAATACCATGTGGCCGATAATAGTTTGTAGACAATTAATTTGAGTTCCCATCTTGGATCTGATGGGTTTATCAGGTTAATTGCTTACTAATCCTATCATGCATTAACGGTTTGAAATCATAAATATCATTTGATAATAGTTATCTGCTAAAATTAAACATCCAGTGCTAAATTATGTGCGGATATTTTTATCTAACAGACTAAATATTCCTATCTTATTGCAGTAATCTGTACAGGTGATAATTTCCCGAATGCCTGTGTTCAGAAGGGGATAATTTGGAAAAGAAAAGCTTGATCGATGTCATGTTCAAATCGGAATTAAGGGTCAATATATTACTTTTGTTGTATCAGGGAGAAAAAAGCCTGCATACTCTGGATGAGAAACTCGATACGGAAAAAAGGATAATTCTTTCGCATCTTAAAATAATGGAAGACCATTATCTAATAAAAAGTGATTTGCACACATATGAATTGACTGCAATCGGTCTGGTTCTTACAAACAAGATCCTGCCTCTGCTGGACTGCCTTGGGGAGCTTGAATATATGCTTTGATGCCGATATTGAGTATTGGCATTTTCCATGGACATAACTAAAAAGCTCTCTTTACCGGAATTATTCTATTTATGGGTGTGGAGTTCTTTTTGTAATGTTCAAAAAGCTCTTTTCCCCATTCAAATATGTTTGGCCCGGAAAATATCAGTTTTTGGTTATCAGGTTTGCCTTCTTTTGTCAATAGTTTGAACTTAATGGATTCTGAGCTCAGTGTGAATGAAATAAAACCAAGTTCTTCAGGATAGAGATAAAATGAAACCAGTTTCAGATCAATCAATTCTTTGAATTCTTCATAATAGTCTCTTTTAAGCTTCTCATAGACTTCCCTGCTAATAATTATCTCAACTTCTGTTACGTAATCCGTCATCTCCACATAGAAATCATGGAATCTCGGATGCAGGGTGGAGGTGATCTCGAACCAATAGTGAGAGTTCACTGCCTTTTCAAAAAATTCTTCATCAGTATCAAAAAATTCGTTTATGGATATGTCCTCTACATGATAATTCCCAAGTCCAGGTATTTCCTTTAAGAGATCCTCAGGTATGAAGTCTATGTAATGAGTACCAAGATAGGCATGGTCTCCACCGAATATATTTGCAGTACGCAGGAACTTTTCCATTTCCTCGGTTATGAGCTTACCCGTGGTTGTTAATTCATAGCTGTCATCTGATTTGGATATCAGATGTTTTTCCCTGAGTATCTTGATCTGGGGTAGCAGTGCTGTTCTGGTGGTATCCAGCTCTTCTAAGAGTGTTTCCATCTCCTGCGGACCTTCCTGTAACAATAGAAGTACTTTTTTTCTTTTTTCAGATGCAAGCAATACATCAGTAATTTGCTTTTTCATCAGGCAACACCCACAGTTCAAGCTAACAAAATAAGATCTGCTAGCTGGCTAAAGTATTCTTGAACACAGATATATACTTTACAGGCAGAAATTTAATTTCCTTATTCTGGAAGGACTTTACATCACTGTATACCCTGCCATATCTTTTCCTGAAGCAGTACCATTTACCAGACCAAGCTACATTCTTTTTATTCTTTAGGGTAAATTAATTTATTAGGCCGTCGGTTGAAAGATCGGGCCCCGCTATCAGCGGGACCTTCTTCTCAAACTTCTTCCGACTACAAGTATTGACATGGCCACAAGGGCAGCTAATAAACCAAAGCCAGGTGCTGCAACAGCCTCGCTCTCATCAGCAGATACATTCTCTTCCTGCTGTTCTTCCGGTACGGTGTAGAATTGTTCTTCCGCCGTTTCATTGGTATCTGAAGCGAATTCGGCTGTTGGCTCAACATATCCGTTCATCTCACGGAGTTCTGTGTAGTTGACATTGAGCCTGTTTGTGGCCAGAGTGGTCGGATAGGTGCCACCGTCAATGTCAGCTCCGAGGATGTCGTAGACAATGGATGATCCGTCCTCCGACCAGTATATCTCGTAGACAGACGAGCGGTCCCATTCCATTGGTGTATACTTTGTATCTTCCTTGTAATAGGGGATCAGCTCCCTGTGCAGCAGTTCATTGGTTTCTGCCGAGGAGATATCAATAACATACTGGCAGTTCCTGCCATCATCACAGGAAATTATCTTGGGTGCCGCATACATCTTGCTGTCAGGAGAAAAGGCGACTGCATAATATCCCATGGTAGCAACGCCGGGTATCACTGTCTCGCGGCCGGTCTGGGTATTGTTAATAACATATTCCTCAATTCCCATATCCGATCCCGTGGAGACCGCTTTCATGTGTACTGTAAAATTACCATCAGGGCTTACAGTTTCCCTTGGTTTGAATTCATCGTTGATCTTTATTTGTGAAAACTCACTATCATTGGCATCTGTTGCAATTCTGTGTGCTTCCAGACTGTCAGGATTCGTATAATTGTCCGAATAGAACTCATCTTCGCTTATGTTCTCATCCACCTCGAGCACAGGGCTTCCCATGGCGCAACTGACATGGAAAAGGATAATAAGCAAGCTAAATAACCCCAATTTAAATATCATATGTGTACCTCCCACATGTACATAACTAAGTGTACATTAACAATGTACCTATTAATACTTAAAAACTTAACGATTTTATTCCATGCAGGAAAATATTCTGATGGAGAATATAATATAATTCTACTCCAAACATCAGAATAAATATATTGATTGCTGCTTACCAGCCGCTCTTTCTTCTCTTTTTACGACTTATCAGACTATTCCATGTGTTTCCTACAAGGTCAAGCCTGTTGGCGCGCTTCAATCCCTCGTAGACCATGTTGTAGTTACCTGGCTCCCTGTAGTGCAGCATGGCTCTCTGTATCTTCTTCTCTTTCTGGGAAGTGGCCACGTATATCTGCTTTCCTGTGAAGGGGTCAATTCCCGTGTGGAACATACAGGTTGCGGATGTCATGGGTGTTGGCGTGAAGTCCTGCACCTGTTTTGTATATCTTCCTGTGTCCCTTATGTACTCCGCGGTCTCGATCATGTCTTCTAGTGTGCATCCCGGATGTCCTGACATGAGGAAAGCCACAAGGTACTGGTCCTTGCCGAGCCTTTTGTTTATTTCCTTATACTTCTGCTCGAACCTCTCGAACACTTCCCTGTCGGGTTTTTTCATGACATCGGTCACCCTGTCGCAATAATGCTCCGGTGCGACCTTCAGTTGGCCGCTGACATGATGGGCACAGAGCTCTTCCATATATTCCTCGTCCAGCAGGGCAAGGTCATAGCGTACACCGTAGCCAACAAAGACCTTCGAGATGCCGGGAATCTCCCTGAGCCTTCGCATGAGTTCGATCAGTTTCTTATGGCTTGTATCAAGTGAGGGGCAGGCTTTGGGATATATGCAGGTTTTGTCCTTGCAGACTCCCTTTTCATCCCAGTTCTTGCAGTCCATGCCATACATGTTGGCAGACGGCCCTCCGAGTCCGTTGATGTTGCCCTTGAATCCTTTCATATCCCTGAAACCCTCGGCTTCCCTGATTATGGATTCCATACTTCGGCTGCGTATCATCCGTCCCTGGTGCAGGGCGATGGCGCAGAACGAGCATGCTCCAAAGCAGCCCCTGTGGGTATTGATGGAGAACTTCACCATGTCAAGGGCGGGAATCGGCTCCCTGTAGGACGGGTGTGTCTCACGTGTGAAGGGAAGTTCATAGACATGGTCCATCTCTTCGGTTGTCAGGGGACGCATGGGTTTGTTCTGGACTATCACGGTTTTCGGATGCACCTGTATAATGTCATGACCTCTGATGTGGTCCTGCTCCTGGTACACGGTTTTGAAAGTCTCTGCATAGAGTTCCTTATTCTTTGAGATATCTGCATATGGTGCGATCTCCATGCGGTCCCTCAGGAAATCATCATGTTTTTCTTTCCAGCTCTTGATATCGATCTTCCATACAGTCCCGTCAATATCGGTGATATCCGATACGGGAGTTCCTTTGTCCAGCCTTTCCGCGATCTCTCGTATCTGGAGCTCTCCCATGCCGTAAACCAGTATATCCGCAGGAGCATCCGCAAGTATGGACTGGCGGACCTTGTCAGACCAGTAGTCGTACTGTGCAAAGCGGCGCAGGGATGCCTCGATACCTCCTATCACCTGCGGTACGTCAGGAAAAGCTTCCTTCAGGCGGTTTGAATAGACAATAGTTGCCCTGTTAGGCCTGAGTCCTGCTTTATTGCCGGGTGAATATGCATCCTCGTGGCGTAGTCTCTTTGATGGTGTATAGTTGCTGACCATGGAGTCGGTATTGCCTGCACTGATTGCAAAGAAAAGGCGTGGCTTCCCGAGCTTTTTGAAGTCCCCTGCATCCTCCCAGTTAGGCTGTGCAATGACTCCTACCCGATAGCCTGCATCCTCCAGTACCCTTCCTATGATGCTTGTCCCAAAGCCGGGGTGGTCTACATAGGCATCTCCGGTAACGATAATAATATCTAGCTCATCCCATCCCTTTGCCTCCTCAGGGCTCATGGGAAGAAACTTTGATTGATCACTTTTTTTCTTTCTCTTATCTTTCATGATGCATCCTTATAGTATGCTTTTTGACATGCGCAGAGAGAATTCTATCTGCCTGTTGACATCGTTCGAGGTAACTTCTCCGTGTCCGGGATAGAGTGTTTCGACATCAAGCTTCATGATTTTGTTAATGGATTCTGTAAGTTGTGAGCGACTGCCGCCCTGAAAATCCGTGCGGCCTATGCTTCCGTTGGGAAAAACAGTGTCCCCTGAAAAGAGGCTCTTTGTACTTGCTTCATACAGGCAGATGCCACCGGGTGTGTGTCCCGGGGTGTGGATCACCTCAAGCTCTTCATCTTCTCCCACGGGTATTCTGTCGCCTTCTTCCAGTAGCATGTCCGCATCAATTGACGGTGCGCTGTATCCGAACATGGCGGCAGCACTTATGTTATCGTTTTTAAGAAGGGGCGCATCATCTTTGTGAATTGCCACTTTCGCACCGCTCATTTGTGCTATTTCCTGTGCCGATGCAGTGTGGTCGTAATGACAGTGTGTGAGTATGATCAGTTCAAGATCCTTCATATCCGTATTTCTGTTTATCTCTTCGACCAGTCCCTTTGTGTTCATTCCCGTATCTACGAGCACTTTTTTGTTGATCAGGTATGAGTTGGCATCGTAGAGTCCGGTGATAATATGTTTGACATGCATGTTGATTCTCCTGTAAAAAATGATTTTAGAGCTCAAATGCCCTGCGGGTATTTTGTACTGTTGCCATTGCTATGTCCGTCTCTTCAGCTTCTTTTAATTGGGCTATGACCGGTACGGAGTCACGTACGAATAGGGGTTCGTTCCTGCCTTTCCTTGGTGAAAGGTACGGGCTGTCCGTCTCAATGAGCATGTTCTCAAGGGGAAGGTTCCGGGCTATTTCCCTATGCTGGTCCGAGAAACATACAAGGGTGGGTACTGACACATAATGCCCGGCATCAACGATCTTCCGCATGGTCTCAAGGGAGCCGCCATAGCAGTGGAAGACGACCCTGTCAAGGTCCCTGCACATTTCAAGTGCCAGCTCCTCGCCGTCCCTGCCATGTATAACCAGGGTCTTGTTGTATCTGTCCGCAAGCTCGATGACCTGACTGAATACCTCTTCCTGTTTTTTTCTTCCCGCATTGTCCTTGCAGTAGTAAAAGTCAAGTCCAGCTTCCCCGATACCAGCAGCTTTGCCTATATTGCGCTCTATCTGCGATAGGATCTGATCTATTCTTTCGTTATTTGCATCGGGTACCATCTGGGGACTGAGCCCGAGGGTGGCATATATGAAATCATATTTTCTGGCAAGATCAAGGGAATTTTTATTCGTTTTATAATCTATTCCGGAGTTGATCATCTCTGCCACGCCATGTGCCCTTGCTCTCTCGATGGTCTCTTCCCGGTCCTTATTGAATTTCGGGAAGTCCAGATGACAATGGGAGTCTATAACTTCGTAGGTCATGTGTAGTCAGTTAATGTCTTATTATATAGATATGAACCTGTTTATTTCGGGTCCATGGAATTTATTTTAAAAAAAGCTAATGGGAAAAGGCCAGGAGCCGCAGCTTGCGGTCCTGATTATCTGGATTCTTACTGCATGGTCCAGAGTTTTTTCTTTTCCAGAAGTATATTGATGGCAGTGATGAGCGCATCCACGGAAGCCGTGGCAATATCAGCACTTGCTGACTGTGCACTGACAACACGTCCGTCCTCATCCTCTACAGATATGGTGACTTCCGCAAGGGCGTCACTTCCGCCGGTTATGGCTTCGAGGCTGAAATCACGTACTTTTATCTTTGTATATCCTCCCATCATCTCTTCCACTGCTTTAAGTGCAGCGTCTATGGGTCCTACTCCGAAGTTCGAGGCAACTGCTTCCTCGTCACCCACGGTCGCTCTTACAACTGCGGTGGGTGTTGTGAGGTTTCCTGTCATTACGGAGAACTCCTTGAGTATGATGGTTTCCTGGCCTAGGTTTCTGCCAAGTACGGCTGATGCGACTGCGTGAAGGTCGGCGTCACATATGCGCTTGCCTTTGTTAGCAATGTCCTTTATTCTGACAAGTATCTCATCGAGTTGTTCCTCTGTGGTTTCGATACCCATGTCATCAAGTGATTTCTTAACGGCATGTTTTCCTGCGTGTTTGCCAACGACGATGCGGCGCTTGTGGCCTACCATCTCCGGTGTCATGATGCCCGGCTCGAAAGTGTCCGATTGTTCAAGGACTCCGTGTGTGTGGATGCCTGATTCGTGGGCAAATGCGTTATCGCCTACGATAGGAGTGTTTGGCGGTGAGCGTATGCCGGTAAAGTTCTCAACCATCTTTGAGGTTTCAAGCAGGTATTCTGTGTTTATATTGGTCTTTGCGCCGTAGATGGAATGAAGGCTCATGACCACCTGGGCAAGGTTTGCATTACCTGCACGCTCTCCTATGCCGTTAACAGTACATTGTACCTGACTGGCACCTGCCTCCACGGCCATAAG
>JAALLO010000266.1_pt1 | contig 12068 bp, 14 predicted proteins | sample 7245941 | NCBI WGS metagenome assembly JAALLO01 (sample SAMN13049198, study PRJNA578106) | oil field metagenome | isolation source: filtered produced water from oil reservoir A2 | place: USA:offshore Texas | collected 2016 | reverse complement strand
ATGAGTTCTGCTACCGTTTTAACCGTAGAAAATGGCAGGATCAACTTTTTAACAGACTTTTACATGCATGTTCAGTAGGTCCAGTGGTGACTTATGCTGAGTTAACTTTATAGTCATGTCCGGAAATTTCTGCTTCACTTCGATCCCGGGGCGTTGTTTTCTCTGTTAAAAGCTCTTTGAGTTTTTTATTGGATACTTCAATGCCCTCAATCCGGTTTGAAGATTCGGTGCTTTGGATAACGGCCACGTTTTGCAATGTATCAAGAATCTCAGGAACCTGTTTTCGATGTAATTCTTGCCTGCCTTTATATTCGTTTAACCTGGCAATGGTTCGAACAACGGACATTGGGACCGTATTTAATATATTAAAAGATCGCAGCTCAATCACCTCAAAAATATATTCATCTAGACAAAAACATACTCAAAACATAGCCTAATGAGTATATTTTACTATATTTATCCAAACTGTGAAAGAGATAGGGAAACAATTTTAGTTATTAAGTCCCGTTGTTGGATTTATATGGGTATCCAGTTTTTGAACTGTATTGCTAAGAAAAGACCTCAGTTTCGGTACCTCAATCAAGGGGTATGGGCACAAATTTCAAATAATAAGTGGGAGAACCAGGCTGTTGTGCAAAACATACTCACTCGATCATACATATGACTACATTTCCTTTCTGTATAAGTATATTTTTACCGAATGAAATAGTAGTTAAGCCTAATGTAGCCATAAGGGCTATATTGTATTATAATTTGGACAAGTAACGGCAGTTCCCGGGAGGTAACGATACTCTTGCCTAGACCAAAGAAGTTGAAACTTAACAGTAAATCTGACTACATCCCTGCGAGAAAGCGCAAACCCAAGGTAGCAATATATATACGTGTTTCCACACACCACCAAATTGACCGCGAATCACTGCCCTTCCAACGTCAAGAGCTTGAAAACTACAGCAAATATGTTCTTAATATAACTGATTTTGTAACATTCGAGGATGCCGGCTATTCAGCAAAAAATACTGATCGCCCGAAATACCAGGAAATGATGTCCCGCATTCGCACAGGTGAGTTTACACACTTGCTTGTTTGGAAATTAGACCGGATATCCCGTAATTTACGCGATTTCACAGAATTGTGGGACGAGATTAAGGAATATGAAGTTACATTCGTATCAAAAATGGAGCAGTTTGATACCTCATCCGCCATGGGTGAAGCTATGCTTCGTATCATACTGGTATTTGCAGAGCTTGAGCGTAAACTGACCGCTGAACGAGTATATAGTATCATGCTGGCCAGAGCGGAAAAAGCTTTATGGAATGGTGCCCCTGTTGCTCTCGGCTTTGACTGGGACAAGGAGAATAAGATAGTAAAGATAGACCAAGAAGAAGCCAATCTTGTAAAGCTAATATACGATAAATATGAAGAAACATATTCTGCTTTATCCGTAGCCGAATGGCTGATCAACAATAACAAAAAAACAAAAAGGGGCGGTACATGGGGTTCTAAAGGAGTTATAGATATACTTCGTAATCCTATATATACCGGCACCTATCGCTGGAACTATCGAAAATCGGCTCGGGGGGACCTAAAACCGGAAGATGAAGTTATAACAGTAGAAAACGCAGTTCCCGCGATCATATCAAGAGAACAATGGGAACGTGTTCAAAAACTTCTTGACGATAATTATAAAGGACGAAAAAACCAGCAGCGCAGAGCAAAACACATCCATTTACTATCCGGATTAATTCGCTGTAGTTACTGCGGTAAAAATTATATTGCCAGCTTATCAACCAGACCGCACAAAGACGGTTATCATCCCTCATACTATAGATGTGGAACCTATGTTCGTAATCGTAATTGCAATAATAAATCTTTAAGTGGGTTAAGAATAGAACCATTTGTATTAGAGTATATACGGGCCTACGTTAAGTCTTTGAAAAACTCAAAAGGCAACTTTCAGCAAAACCTACTTGCATCTTTTAATCGCCCCGATATCGAATACATTGATGTACCGGAAACAGATCCGGCCCTGGTGGGTCTGTTTGGTGGAATGGCTGAAACAGCTTCTACTGAACCACATTCTTCGAAAAGCATTAACGAAAAGGTAGAGGCACTTAGGAAAGAAAAACAAAAAATTGAACGGGCTTTAAGTAGACTTGATGATGCATATTACTTTGCAGACGACCTAGCGGTAATTACCAAATCCGAATACTTAATAAAAAAGGCTGAGTTTAAACAAAAACTGGACAAGGTTGACGGTGAAATATCTTCACTATCTAAACAGATGTCCCTACCGGCTGCTACTATAAACATAGATCTCATTTCACGGTTTCTTTTGATCCAAAACTTATATTCAGCTGATAATATCAAGGACATCTTAAATATCTTAGATAAAAATGTTGTTCAGGATTTTTTACAGCAAGTTATTGAATTTATCGAAGTGGCGAATGGTAAAGTAATCAAAATAGGCTTTAAATCCTCTTATGGATTGATTACACACCAATTTATTTACAAATAGCAAAAGCCGGGTATATTAATCCGGCTCCTCTTGGAAAAAGTGAAAAAGCATAAAAAGCCAGTCTATTGACTTGGCTTTTTATGCTTTAAAAACATTCTCGGCATTTTTGTAAAATATTCTCCAAGTCCCCTGAATCAAGCTCACCCAATCTTTTGTAAAGCATCGTATTATTAATAGTCATTAGCTTAGAAGTTCTGGCAATCGAGGGCCTTTCAAGACCTGCTTCTTGCCACTTATTAATTACTACATCGAAATCATTTCTGGGGGCTTGTCCGGTGATTGGACTGATTATAACATCTATATCAATAGCTTTCTCATTAGATACTATAGCAACTGGTCGTATTTTTGATTGATTAATGTGAGGATAGTATATCTTTACAAGGTATACGTCCCCTTGCTTGTAAATGTTAATCCTCTCCATACTTTTCGTCATAAATATCATCTTCCTTGTTTAACCAAAAATCATATTGAGGCCCTACAACCACTGGATTTTCTTCTTTTTTTATAATTGCCATAGGAATCCTCCTTTTTATAATCTATGTGAAATGAACCCCGACAGACGAGGCACCAACGCCGTATCTTTTAATATTTATGATACCTTTATAACTTTAATCTGTCAACTGCCGGGGTGGGCCTGGTTTTTTATCTGCGATTTGATGTAACCGCAAGGTTACACTAATACCATTATTCTCCATTACTTTTTATCCGGGTTTTTGTAAGCCTCCGAACGAGATAATGTTGTTCTTGCACGTGCCTTTCGCCTCCCTTTACTAGCCCAACTTCCAGATGCTTTTCCAGTCTCTACTCGTTTTGGTTTCTTAACCGGCACACTCCGAGGATTAAACAGTATATCACGGATACGATTGAATTTTTTCTCTCTTTCTAAATCTTCGATTCGTGGATGTTCAGGCCCCAAAAGAAAATCTATGAACTGCTTCCACAAATCTGGGGAAACTTTAACATTATCATAGCTTCCCAAAATTTCTTTTGATATTTTCCGAAATAACATTACATCCTTCGATAAAGGCCTGTCCCGCAGCACATCTGGCAATAATTTTGCAAGATCCTTGTAACTTGCAAACCTATGGGCTGCACCTATAAAATAATCCCAGCTTTCATTGAGAGAGCTTGTCCCCTTAAAGATCAGAAATCTCTTGATGCATGTGCTTCCAACCGAAAAAAAACTTTGAGTATTCGGGTTATAGATGCGAAAATTTAGTTTTAATCCACCCTGATTACAGAGTTCACAATTTCCATTAAAGTTTTCAACTTCCTCCTCTTCGACCAATCCGATAAACTCCCATTCCCTGCAAGCCTCTTCATAATTTTTCCCTTTGCTTTTCCGCACTAATCGCTTTTTGATGAGAGGGAAATCTCGTTTTGGCGGCTCAGCTTCACCATTGTTGATAGTTTGTTTTACTCTACCACGTAAGTACCTACCCAATGTACCGTGCCTCCCTCCAACTCATTTTTTATAATATTTCGAAATGTTCCCCCACTCTTTTATCCGCTTTTGACATTCATTTCTAGGTAATCTACTACCACTATCCAACATCCTTTTCAGAGCTTTTTGGGCCTTTTCAGGAGTGATTGTTTGCATTGAGACCAGTTGATCTAATAACCAGAGCGTGCCACGTACTTTAACCTTTTTTATTAAAGCCACATCCCGCAGTGACTTATCGCCAGTTAGTAATATGGTTGATAAGTTCTCTGCCAAAACCAATGCAAAAAGATCGTTGACAGATGGCTTTCTATATGTTTGGGATAAAGTAATAACCTGTGTGACTTGACTTCCCGGCAATCTTTTTTCTTTTAGTCCTAATCCTTTTACATAATCACCATCTGGTTCTTCCAGTTCGTCAACAATAACGTCAGGTGTAATAAGACTAAATGGCAGTTTGAAAACGCATTCCAGAATACCACCTTGGTGAAAATCAATAATTATATTAGTGTCAATCACCAGTATTTGCCGGGAAACCATTATGATCTTGGGCAACCTCCTCCCACAATTTACTTATAGGTTTACCCAATAATTCCGAGGCACGTTGTTCAGAGATTATTTCCTCCTGTAAGACCTGCAAGATAAGCCTTTTAAATCTCGTTGGTATTTCCGGAGGAAGCTGATCGCCTGGCTCCTTTATATGCCAACGATTCGCCCGGAATTTTTTGAAAATTTGGGTAGCTAATGCGGGTGAGATTATTCCCAAATCTTTAGCCCGGTAAACCCAAGCCTGCATACTCAAGCCATACTTATGTTTAAGTAAGTGTAATTCGAATAAATTAATTTTACGCCTTTTGTCACCCAATTCATATTGAACAATTGGTGCCGGTATTAAAAATGCTCCTGCAAAACGATGGGCGGCTTTTTCTTCATCAAGTACCGGATTGACTTGCATAATTAAGTGTCCTAACTCATGGGCCAGATTGAACCTTTGCCGGTCCCCGGGTAAGTCTTTTTTTATAACGACCACGGGAAATTTGTTATTAGCCAGTAGAATGCAAGCATCAAATTTAGCGTCTCCATTTACCCAACCGACTTTAATCCCTTTATCCTCTAGTAGTTCGATAAGATTTTCTATGGGATCAAGCCCTAGTTCCCAAGCATATCGCAAGTCTATTGCCAGACGTTCCACGTCACTTAATTTATTTATAGTGGTATTCAAATCTTGGGGTATCTTAAAGCACGGAATTCGTTCAGGGGGTAAGAGTTCTTCAAGCTCGAAATAGCGTTCCAGCCAATCCTGGATATGTCCTAACAATCTTACTTCACTTTTTTTGGGCATTGCTTTAAGTTTTCGATATTGTGGCATAGACAACTTAATTTCAATGGGCCGGAAGAAATATTCAACTTTTTTACCTAAAGCCCGGGCGAGTTTTATCAACACATCTGAGCTTGGCACGTTGATACCACGCTCATATTTAGAAATTGCCTGAGCACTTACTCCAGCTTTTTCGGCTAATTCGCGCATACTTAGACCAGAAGTATTTCGGGCTGATTTGATTCGCTCTCCGATCGTCATTACATTTCCCCCCTTTATCTCAGGGTTTACAAATTTTCTTTAATATATACCCCTTGTAAACCTTCTGACAACTATTGTTAGCCCCTATAATTCTTTATATTTTAGGATTAAGTCCGAAAATCAACATTTTACACAGTATTCCTTTGATAAAAAAGTAAAAAAGCATAAAAAGCCACGTCAATTTACCTGGCTTTTTATGCTTTAAAAATTCTTTAGATAATCAGCCCACGTACAGTCTTTCATTTTTTCCTACCCTCATCAACTGCATTTCTCGTAATAATTCTTTGAGTGATTCCAGAGGGGCACATGGTCGAGTAGTACCATTCATAACTCTAAAACCTCCTGCCATGGCCTTATTTCCTTTTTTGCCTGCCCGAGAACCCCTGATATTACTGGCCTCCCGCATGTGTCTTGCATTTACCATTTCTCAACCGAATGTGATGATATGATATTTTTGCAACTTATCACCATCTTTTTTCTTGGTTAAAAATAGACACTAGGTATTATATCACAATGTAAATTAACATACACCAAGGCCGTTCTTTAATGACACCCTTTTCCTTCATTTATTTCAAATAAAAAACCCCGGATAACCGAGGTATTTCTTCAGATGAATTCATTTAGAAGCATAATGTTTTAGGGTTTAACTTTTTCAGATTTGCGCAGGTACTGGTGAAAAAAGCATTCTCCTATCGCGATTAAAACTCCGAATACAACCAGGGATGTTATAGTGGTATGAAAAACCGGGGAAAACCAGTCGACTATATAAGCCGTTAAGACAGCCAGTACTCCGTCACCCGCCGAAGCTACTATATTGCCGGCCTTGGGTAAAACAAAGAGGTCTCCCACCAGGTAGTTCAGAATTGTTGTCACTACAGCTACTGTTAAAACCCATCCCCAGGGATTGGTAGTAAGCCACATAAATGCCACTGCCGCAAAAATCGCAGTCATAACCAATTTTACTACCAATGCGCTAACAGTCTGGTTCAAGATAATCACCTCCGGTTAAGGATTCTTCACATCCATACCAAACCAATTTTATATATTGAATAGATAAAGGCCTCCGCAGGGGAGAGCAATAATAATTTTCGGTGTTCACCTCCCGTAATGAGGTTCGTTGTAAGGTTGCCCCGCTCCCTAAAGACTTATACATGATAAATAACACACAAAAAAGCGAGGCCGTAACACATTATAGGCTTTACGGTCTCGCTTTCTTTTATCCGGTAAAAATTATACAAGCACGTTCTTTTTCCCTGGTCATTTTATCATCATGTTGGGCAAGGCCATAACTATTTCGGGATAGATGGTAAGTAATGCCACAATAATAAACATTATAATAAAGGAAGGCAAGGCATAAAGGGCGACCCTTAATATGTCCTCATCGACAAGGCCGTTAATTACAAATAGGTTAAATCCCACCGGAGGCGTAATTTGGGCGGCTTCAATCATAATTACCAGATAAATTCCAAACCAAAGGGGATCGAACCCCACCGCCTTTATTAGCGGTAATGCCAGGGGTAAACTCATGACAATCATGGAAAAGCCGTCCAGCATAAAACCGAGAATGATGTACATTACGGAAAGAATTACTATTAGCTGGTACTTGGTCAGACCCAAGGTACCGATAAATTCCGTAAGCTTGGCGGGGATGCCTAGATAACCCACTGCAACAGATAAAAATGAAGCTCCTGCGACAATTAACATAATCATACAGCTGGTCTTCACCGAACCCAACACAGCTTCCCAAAAAACCTTTCCGTCCATACTCCGTGAAATTCCCGCAAAAAATAAAGCACCCAACACACCCACGGAAGCTGCTTCGGTAGGCGTAGCCCAACCTGTATAAATACTCCCCAGTACCATAACAATAAGAATTATTACCGGTAACAGCAATGGGATAGTCTGTACCCGGTCATTCCAGGTATAACTTACATCACCGCGGGGCGCCAGATCCGGGTTGATGATACACCGTATAATGGCATACAGGGCAAAGGAAGACGCAAGCATAATACCTGGTATAATGCCGGCAATAAATAGTTTACCTATACTTACTCCTGAAACAATACCGTAAACAAGCATCACAATACTAGGAGGAATCAAAAACCCCAGGCTTCCGGCACCGGCAAGAGTTCCCAAACACAATGACTTACTATAGTTGCGTTTTTCCAATTCCGGAAGTGTAATCTTTCCCACGGTGGCGGTGGTAGCCGCAGAGGAACCACTCACAGCGGCAAACAATGCACTGGCTGCAATATTAACGTGGACCAGGCGGCCAGGCAAAGAATTCATCCAGGGGGACAGGCCTTTAAATAGATTCTCGGAAATTTTACTCCGAAAAAGGATTTCCCCCATAAGAATAAACAGTGGAAGGGCCATCATTGTCGAACTACTGGTACTGTTCCACAGAATATTGGAGAGAATGGTAAGAGGGGGGCTGCTTGTAAAGAGCGTGAACCCTGCAATACCCACAATGAATAGGGTTATTCCAACCCATACACTACTTCCTAATAACAGTATCAGAAGACCTAGTACGGTAAAAGATATAACGAATAAACTCAAAGTAGTATCCCCCTAATAATACACTTTAATATATACTTAACGACCGAGGGAGCTGGACTCCACTTCCTGCTCTTCCACCTGCCCGGAACGAAGTTTGATTATTGAACGTAAAAGCTCAGCTGCGAACTGCAGCGTTAACACCAGGGCTCCCATCGGCATAAAGAACTGGGGAATAGCAATATATGTTTCGGAAATTTGCATGGAACGGGTCTGTGAAAGCACAGAATCCCAGAATAGCCCGGCAGTGGTCACTGTTACTACCATACTCACCGCCAACCCAACGGTGAAAGCGTAAATATCAAGAACAATACGGGCCTTGCCTTTAAGGATTGTATTTAGAAAGGTAAGGCGAATGTGACCCTTTTCTTTAAGTGTGTAGGATAGGGCAAGAAAAGTTATTCCCACCATTAAATAACCTGTGTATTCCTCCGTAATATATAGAGTCATATTAAAAAGGGTACGAATTATAATTTCGATCAGCACCAACCCCAAACCAACCAGTACCATAATTCCTGCAAATATACCGCAGTATTGGGAAAGGCGATCACACAGGCCGACGAATTTTCCCATATTGGCCCTCTCCTTTAAAAAATAATGGGAGGGAGTAACAGCAAATCAAAATTATCCCGTTACTCCCTACCTTGCTATTGATCCTCTACCGGTAACTTGACCGGTTATTCACGTCCGACTTCCTGCTTGAACTTCTCAACTATTTCCTGAGCTTCCGGCGGGGCATCCTTTAACCATTCTTGGCGAATATTCTCTGTAACCGCGGAGAGTTCGTCCAAGAATTCCTGGCTGGGCTCAACGGTAGTTATGCCTTGCTCATTACAGAGGGACTCTTTTTCCTTGTCCAACTCAGCAACCATTGCCCACATTTCTTCTTCCATTTCTTTACCCGCACTTACCAGTGCATCCTGGGTTTCCTTGTCCAGCTTGTTAAAGGCATCAAGGTTCACGGTGACAAGGTCGGTGGCCATGGTAACATTAATTGGCGCGTAATACTTGAGAACTTCCCAGAACTTTGCATCAACAGCTGTGGGAGTAGAGGTTAATACAGAATCGATAACACCGGTGGCCAAAGAAGAATAAACTTCGCTGAAGGGCAGCGGGTAGGGTGTACCCCCTGCAGCCTCTACCACCAGGGCGCCATTTTTATCATAGGTCCGGGTCTTGAGTCCTTGCATATCAGCCAGAGATTCAACCTTTTCCTTGGACCAAAGACCGGCAGCCGGCCAAGGAGCAATGTACAGAATCTTTTGGTTCCACTTTTCTTCGGCAACTTGGTCAAAATAAGGGCGTGCAATATCGTTTAATATCTTTCCTTCTTCAAAGCTTTGAATGAGGAAGGGGAGGGTAACCAGACCAAAAATCTTCTCGTCCCCCGCCACTCCACTGGTAAGCATGTCCGATACAGGAACAAGCCCATCACGTACAACTTTTAAGAGCTCGGGACCTTTATAGCCCAGGGCTCCCCCCGTCTGAACCGAAATTTCTAATTTACCGTCTGTTGATTCTTTAACTTTTTCCACAAAATCCACCAGGCCGATGCTCTGATGATTTTCCGGTGGCCAGACCGAATTTGCCGTCCATTTTACCGGTTCGGACGATTGTTGCTGTCCACCACCTTCATCGCTGCCGCCGCACCCTGTTAAAGTCAAGGATAAGATCAACAGGGATACTAATAGTGTAATGACGCCTAACTTTCTCCTAAAAAACCATTGCATGAAAAGGACCTCCCATAATTTTTATTAGTTGAGGGTGGCTATCCCAATCCCGCGCCTTTCACCAACCCCCTTCGTTAACTTAACTCCCGTAGGAGAGTTTTTTATAGCTAAAAATATAGGTAATTAACAAGTCATATTTGTTGTATTTCCACCTGGTATTCCTTACCCGCTACTTTAACTAATAGCTTTTTAATTTCGCCTTTTTCCCACTGTTTTTCTTGCAGACTTGCCAACTTTAGAGGCAACTTTTTTAACGTATTTTCGTATTCTATATATATTTCACGGGCCTGCTCAGGAGTGATCGCGGTAAACTTTATGGCATCCCCCGGCTTGGCCTGGGCCAGTTTCCATAAATCAGGCGTGATGACGGTTGCTATCTTGGCATAGCCCCCGGTGGTTTGTCGTTCAGCCATCATAACAATAGGTGTTCCCTTCCCCGGCACCTGAATGGACCCCATGGCGACACCGTCGGAAATAATATCCGCATCTTTTTTATGCTTTATCACAGGACCGTCAAGGCGACAACCCATTCGATCGGATTCATGAGAAACAGTATAGTTGCTCTGTAGAAATGTTTCAATTCCCTCACCGGTAAAAGAATCGTCCTGTGGTCCCAAAATAACCCGAACCACATACGGGTTCACATATTCATACCAGTAATCCGGCGGGAGTTTCAAAGGCGTTAATTTATCAATTGATACCCGGTGTTCAACGTCAAGCTCATCGCCCTCACGTAAGGAACGCCCCTTCAAACCGCCAAAATTTCCCCGTAAATAAGTGGATTTACTTGCCATTACCCGGGGGATTTTGAACCCACCTACTATCCCCAGGTACCCCCTGCAGCCGGTGCTCACCCCCGCAAATCGCAACACATCACCTTTTTTAACCGGAAAAGACTGCCACGGTTCAACAGGCGAGCCATTTAGACTGGCTCCCAGGTCTGCTCCGGTCAAGGAAATTAACCCTGGCTCCAAAAAGTTTATCTCCGGTCCCAGGAGGGTAATTTCCAAACAAGCTTCATCCTCGTGGTTACCCACCAGAATATTAGCAACTCTAAGGGCATACTCATCCATAGCACCGGCAACCGGAATTCCCCATCTTTGATAATTAAAGCGCCCCCGGTCCTGAATAGTAGTGAGGAGTCCCGGACTAACAATTTTTAAAAATGACAAACCCCTACTCCTCCCCTGCAGTACATTCACTTACCTTAATATTATACTCTCCCTTTTCAACTTTTTCGGATATTTCCTGGTATTCACACCTTGATACCGGGAAAAAACGCACATAATCACCGGCATTTAGGAGCACCGGCTCTCTGTTTTCAGGATTAAACAACTTAACGGGAGTCCGCCCGATGAGCCGCCAACCTCCCGGGCTCTCCATGGGATAGATTCCCGTCTGGCTTCCGGCGATGCCCACGGAACCGGCGGGTATCCTGCTGCGGGGGTTGTCAAGCCGTGGTGCAGCAATACGCTCGTCCATGCCGCCCAGGTAGGGAAAACCCGGGGTAAAGCCAATCATATAAATGAGATAGTTAACACCGGTGTGAATTTTAATAATATCTTCTTCATCCAACCCTGTATACTGACATATAAAATTAAGATCAGGACCTTTGTCGCCACCGTAAAATACCGGTAAATGATATATCTTGGGGTTAGAAAACCGCATTAAAGGCAGTTTATCCTCCAATTGCTTGAGCCTGGTCACCAATAAATCCATTCCCCATTCTAGAGGATCATAGATAATCAACAGAGACCGGTAACTGGGTACATATTCCATAATCCCGGGAATACCGGCGTTATCCAATGCCAGGGCAAAGCTTCTGACTCTATGATTAACATCCTTGGATATGCTATTGCCAAATTCCACTACCAGCCCTTTATCACCGGCGGGCAGATATTTGGCCCGCTCATACATAATAAACCCCTCCGCACAGTGGTTTAAGGTATTTAATCCACCACCTCTACCTTGAAAAAGCTACTTTAGAAGTGCACATAGGGACGGTTCTTTTGTGCTAAAAGTTACTCTTAGTGCTCGGGCGACCCGGTGGTTTCCTCCGTTCGCTCCGCAATTATTCCCGTGGAGCGGATAAGTATTTCCCGGAAAGCCGCTTGCTACAAACTGCTTACCTTCTTCTTCACGCCCTCGTATAATAGATCCCGAATAAAATACCCTTCATCCAAACCGGACAATCTCTTCGCTGGGAGTACCCAGCAGGATGAATTCTTCACGCCCTTGAAGGTGGTG
>JAALLO010000265.1_pt1 | contig 12208 bp, 10 predicted proteins | sample 7245941 | NCBI WGS metagenome assembly JAALLO01 (sample SAMN13049198, study PRJNA578106) | oil field metagenome | isolation source: filtered produced water from oil reservoir A2 | place: USA:offshore Texas | collected 2016 | reverse complement strand
AATCTTGGACGTGATGATGCCTAAAATGAACGGTTTTGATGTGGCTGCGGTGCTAAAAAATGATCCGGTAACCATGGATATACCTGTGGTCATCCTTTCCATAATTGAAGATAAACAGAGGGGTTACCGCATTGGTGTCGACCGGTACTTTACCAAGCCCATTAATTCCGAAGAATTACTTTCTGAAATAGGAGTACTTGTTGCTCAGGGTGGTTCCAAAAAGAAAGTGCTGGTGGTTGATGCGGACAATTCCACTCTGGATACGTTGGGCGAGTTGTTAACAGCAAGGGGGTATGTAGTAGTAGGTGCCAGTGACCGTGAAGAATGTATCCATAAGGCCATAGCGGAAAAACCCGATTTAATTATTGTAGACAGCATGTTTTCCAGAGAGCACAACGTGGTTAATACACTGCGTTTAGAAAAGGGTCTGGATAACATCTTTTTTCTGTTTATTAACAAATAAAAATTGGTTTATCTCGTCAGATGTACTATGATGGTGGGTGAAGAGCTATTAATAAGAATGTGCTTAAGAGGTTAATCAAAAAAAAGCAAATAGCTTGTTTAGTTGACGAGTTTATATTTATTACCGGCACTACCATATGTATTTATGATAATGATGGGAATGTACTGGCCGGGAATGGATGCAATGATATGCCCTGTAAATACCCGGTAATTGTAGAAGGCCAGCCGTTTGGATGGATATGTGGGAATGAAAAGGCAGCAACCGTAGCGGACTTGTTTTCCCAACTGGCTTACCTGGAGTATGAAAAGAAGGCCCTGGGACGTGAGGCGCTGGACAAATACCGGGAAATTACATTTCTGTATAATTTAACAGAAAAATTTGCCGGAAACCTGGAACCTAAATGGGAAACTGGCTGGGGCTTCTAGGCTTTTGGGATAGTATATGCCCGTAGTTGCTGCAGAAAGGCGGTGTTAAAATGTATGACAGCATGCAGAAGGCAAAATGGGCCGGCTGTAGAATATTTTTATATGCTTTATTTACTATAGTGGTGTTGTCGGGGGGGATTTTTCTATTTATTTTAGCACCTTTAGTTACTTATGTATATTTCAATGACTTGCGGTTTTGGAGGTATATAAAGCACTTTCTCCCTATAATTATTTGCTACTACCGGACAATTTTGTTATGGCTCAAAGATAAGGACTACAGTGACATGTTTGAACTTCCTTTAACCGCCCCACCCATGACCGGGCCCGACCGGAGATTTGTAAAAATTTCTGACAAGTGGAAAGACGGGGAAGACGATTGTGCACGGTGTGTTAAATGTTGTCTGAAGGTAGATTGTCCCTTGCTGGATAATGAAAATAAACTTTGTCTGAGTTACAATACTTATTCTGGCGGTATTTTAACTGTGGGCGTTATCCCGTTTCCCAAAAGCAAATAGATTATTATGAATGTGATAAATGGGAAATGCGCTAGGACTAGGTGATTTTTGTTAGGTATAACTTAAACTAAAAATGGGGGTAATCATGCTGGCAAAAGAGGGAGTACCCTATATTGCAGTGCTTTTAATAATTGTTGCTTTTTTTTATTACATTTTCCCGGTTCTGGCTTTAATTCCTTTCACATTGCTCTTATTTGTATTATTCTTTTTTCGTAATCCTTCCAGAAAAATCATAAAAAATAACCGTCACATCCTATCCCCCGCTGATGGTACAATAGTGGAAATTAAAGAATTAAAAAACCACCGCTTTTTTGAAGGCAGGGTCGTTAAAGTCAGTATTTTTCTGTCTGTATTGAATGTTCATATTAACCGGAGCCCGGTAAGCGGTAATATAACCCACACTGAATACAGACCCGGGAAGTACCTGCCGGCTTTTAAAAGTCATGCTTCCGAAATAAATGAAAGGAATACTGTAATCATTGAAAATGAGCACGTTAAGGTGTTGGTTAATCAAATCACCGGCTTTATTGCGCGGCGAATAGTTTTCTATAAGAAAAGAGGAGATTTTCTGAATCAGGGGCAGAGGCTGGGTATGATTAAGTTTGGCTCCCGCACCGAAATAATTATGCCGGCCAGTATAAAAATCAAGGTTCGGGAAGGGCAAAAGGTTAAGGCGGGGATAACCATTTTAGGAGTGTTAGGTGATGAATAAAGGCTGGAAGATATCTTTCCCTGTTTCCATACTGCCCAATGCATTAACTTTTTGTAATGTTGCATTTGGAATTATTGCCATCATTTTTGCTGCAAATAATTTGTATACCTCTGCGGGTTTATTAATTATTGCCGGTGCGATATTTGACCGGTTTGACGGCAAAGTAGCCCGAAAATACGAGGTAACCAACGAATTGGGTAAGCAGTTGGATTCTTTAGCCGATATTATTACCTTTGGTGTCGCGCCGGTGATCACCATTTACATGCTTAGTTTCTCTCAATTGCAAGTGCTGGGGATTATTTTGGCGGTTGTTTTCGTAATTTGTGGAGTTTATCGCCTGGCGAGGTTTAATATCCACTGTTATGACAATGTATTCATCGGTATGCCTATCACCGTAGCCGGTTTTTTGCTGGCAATTTTGGTATTATATCAAACGAAGTTTTTTGTGCACCCGTTTATTAACGCTATAGGCATATTATTTTTAAGTTATTCCATGGTGCGTAAGCGACAATTCAAAAAGGTTTGAGTGGAACAAGAATGGGACAAGGGACCTGTCCCCTTGTCCCGTTATCCCAGCATTTTATTTATGGCTTCGCCCGGTGGAACCATGGGCAGTACATTTTCACCGGGATCGGTAATAAAGTCCATTACCACCGGCCTATCGACGGATAATGCATGCTCTAATGCCGGCCTTATATCTGACGGGCCGGTAATTTTTATGCCCACGGCACCGTATGCTTCTGCCACCCTGGCGAAATCAGGGTTATCCATTTCACTGTAAGAATAGCGCCTATCAAAGAAAAGCTCCTGCCACTGCCGCACCATACCCAGATAGCCGTTATTTAATATGGCCACCTTTACCGGCAGGTTATAGTGTACCGCCGTGGCCAATTCTTGAATATTCATCTGGAAACTGCCGTCCCCGGCGATGTCAAAAACTGTTTCTCCCGGGCAGGCCACCTGTACGCCTATGGCGGCGGGGAAACCGAAACCCATTGTCCCCAGCCCGCCGGAGGATATAAAGCTGCGGGGCCGGCTGAAGGTGTAGTACTGGGCTGCCCACATTTGGTGCTGCCCCACTTCGATGGCGATCCTGGCCTTACCTTTGGTTATTTTGTAAATTTCCTTAATTACCTGCTGCGGTTTTACAAGGCCGCTTTTTTCATAACTTAAGGGATATTCCTTTTTCCACTTGTTAATGGTACCGTTCCAGGCACTCTGTACCCGGGGCTCCAGTTTCTTTAAAATTTCCTTTAGGCTTAGCTTGACGTCCCCCACCACCGGGATGTCTACCCGTACATTCTTTCCTATTTCCGCCGGGTCTATGTCTATGTGAATGCCCCGGGCATTGGGGGCAAAGCTTTCCAGTTTGCCGGTGACCCGGTCGTCAAAGCGCACTCCCACGGCCACCAGGAGATCGCACTCGCTGATGGCGTAGTTGGCGTATTTGCTGCCGTGCATTCCCAGCATGCCCACGGAGAGCGGGTGATCACCGGGGAAACCTCCTAAGCCCATTAAGGTGGTGGCCACAGGCATGAGCATTTTTTCCGCCAGTTCCTTCAGTTCCCCGTGCGCGCCGGAGTTTACTACACCGCCCCCGGCATAAATAACGGGCCGCTCAGCCCCTTCTATGGCCCGAACGGCCCGGGATACTTGCTGCGGATCCGGTTTGCCGGCGGGATTGTAGCCCGGCAGGTACACCGGCCTCGAGTCTTGGTATTCCGTGACCGCGCTGGAGACATCCTTGGGGATATCCACCAGCACCGGCCCGGGACGCCCGGTGGTGGCGATATGAAAGGCTTCTTTAATTATTTGATTAAACTCTTTAACATCTTTGACTATAAAATTGTGTTTGGTTATGGGTAAAGTGATTCCTGTTATATCTGCTTCCTGAAAGGAATCTTTGCCCAACATAAAGGTAGGTACTTGGCCTGTGAAGGCAACTAAAGGTATAGAATCCATGTATGCATTGGCAATACCGGTAACCAGATTTGTTGCCCCCGGGCCGGAAGTGGCCAGGCATACCCCGGGTTTTCCGGAAGCGCGTGCATACCCGTCGGCTGCATGGGCCGCACCCTGTTCATGCCTGGTCAAATAGTGTTTAATGTCGGCATCGTAAAGAGCGTCGTAAATGAGTAAAGCTTGCCCTCCGGGATAGCCGAAAATGGTGTCCACCCCCTGGTCAAGTAAGCTTTCCACAAGAATTTGCGCTCCTGATATTTTCATTACCAATCACCTCCGGTTGGTATATAATCCTCTTTTTATTTAGCCCAGATGTCAATAAAAAAGGCCCTCGTCCCGGCAATATTCTGCCAGGGACGAGGGGCCTAAAAATCCACCCCGCGCGGTACCACCCCGTTTGCTCCCTAAAAATAAGGGAACCACCTTGTGTGCCCAATTAAGACACCTCTTATAACGGGTTGCTTACCCGGTCCGGTCTATCTTCGAATTTTCAACAGGACGGCTCCGGGGCGATACTTTACCTGTTCCGGCACCGGCTCTCAGCAAGTTCCGGTTCTCTGTAGCGCGGTTTACTACAGGCTCTGCTCCCCTTCACAGCCTTTATGTGTTAAATTTTGTATTAATTAATCAAGTAAGGCATCTGCTTTTAAGGGGAATACCGGGTTGGTTATGGTTATGCGGGACCAAGAATCATTAACTGTGTCAGGTAGCACAGTGTATCCCCCGTGAATGGAATGGAACTTTATTTTACGGGTTTTATGATTTAAAAGCAGATGCAGTTTTTTTACCGGCCGGTAGCCCGCTGGAATAGGGCCTTCTTGCAGAATATCCATTTTTATTTCCGATTTATTCTGCTTGGCAGTGGCAGCAACTTTATAGGCAAAAAGTGATTTATTATCAAAATAATCAACTATAATATCCTTTGCTTCATTTTTAACGGTCAGTATTATTTCCAGGTCATCTAAAGACTTGTCCGGTATAAACGCCGGTGCCTCCGGGTACATGGGAATGACGGCGTTTTCTTGTATAAATAAAGGTAATTGTGTATCCTTGGTGGTTGTCCTGTATATTTTCCCTCCCTGGCGCTCTTCACGGCACCACCATGAATACCAATCGCCAGGGGGGATATAGCAACTTCTGGTTGGTGCCTTGTCCATTAAGGGCGCCACCAGCAGGTGTGGGCCCAATAAAAATTCTGTTTCATAATATTCCGGTCTTAATGCCTCACCAGTGGGTGCATGATAAAATATAGGCCTCATCACAGGTTGACCTTCCCGGGATGCCCGGTACAAAAGGGTATAGAGGTAAGGTATAAGGCGGTACCGGAGTTTAATTGCGTCGCGGGCGCTTTTCTCAACCTCTTTACCGAAGGACCATGGTTCTTGATCTCCGGTACCCTGACTGGTATGGGATCTGCAATAAGGATAAAGGGCTCCCTGGAGTATCCAGCGTTCATATAACTCCGGGGAAGGTGTTCCTTTAAAACCCCCTATATCCGGTCCGGATACCGGTTGTCCCGAAAGCCCCAGATTCAATATCATGGGTATACTGGCCCGGTAATGCTCCCATGTACTGGAATTATCCCCGGTCCAGGTTGCCGCATATTTTTGTCCTCCCAGATATGTGGATCTGGTGACAATGTAAGGCAATTCTGTGGTTTTTAAAAGACCTTCATATGTGGCTTTGGACATTAAAAAGCCGTACACGTTGTGCACCTTTTTATGTGGCACTGTTAATTTGCCATCTAATTTGTGTATGACATTGCCGGGAAGGGTGCGCCGGCAGTCAAAGGTGGACGGTTCATTCATATCACACCAGATGCCGTCAATTTTGGAGGCGGCAAATTTACTAATCAAATCCGCCCACCACGTTCCGGCGGATTCATTTATAAAATCCGGAAAGTGGCTTGATCCAGCCCAAACCTTCTTTGTTACGGGATTACCCTTTTTATTGGTTATAAATATTTCCTGTTGAATACCGGTTTCGTAGGGCGAATAACCCGGTTCAATTTTTAAGCCCGGGTCTATGATGGGTATTACTTTAAAACCCTGGTTGTGTAAATCTGTAATCATTTCCTTAAAGTCAGTGAAATCTTTTCCCCAGGTGAAACATTTGAATTGTTCCATGTAATCAATATCAAGGTAGATAGTATCGCAGGGAATGTCCCTTTTGCGAAATTGTTTGGCCACTTCCCGCACCCGTGTGGAGGGTATATAGCTCCAGCGGCTCTGCTGGTAGCCCAAAGCCCATTTGGGTAAGGGCTTCAGCCCCCCGGTCAATGTAGTTAATTGCTCCATCACATCCGGTAGGGTGGGGCCCAGCAGTAGGAAGTAATTTAATTCCGTATCCTCTACATTGTAACTCATATCTTTTCCATCCCGGGAAAAATTAAATACAGCATAAGCGGGATTATCAAATACCAGGCCGAAGGCCGGCCCGTTGTGATATTGAAATATAGCCACGGGCCAGGATTGGTACAGGGGGGTACACCCCTTTTTATAATTTGCCCGGTCGCTGTTCCACATGATAATTTTTTGTCCGGCTTTATTCATGGGCTGTGTGTTTTCACCCAGGCCGAATATTTTTACAATGCCCGGGCGTATAAGGCGTTTGTTTATAAAGAGCCATTCCCCGGCGGTTTGAGGGGCCAAGGAATCAGTCATAATAATGTCCGGACCAATTTGAGTAGAAAGAGTTCCTTTAGCCGCGTTTATTTCTATTTTGACAGTTAGCTTACCAGTCAATGAGTGACTATAAGAAGCTGTATTTTCCCTTTTGGTAAATTTCCAACCGGAGGTACCGGTATTTTTTAAATCAATAGTCCATGAATTTTGATCATGCCAGGGGTGTTGTGTGCGGTTATTTCTCAAGTACACACGGAAAATTCCCTGGTTGAAGGGACTGCACTGTATTATGCCGTTTTCATTACTCATTTTTATGCAGTCAAGACCGGAGTATTCGATGGTATTGTTATGCAAAGGCTTGCCACCTTTACGGGGCATCTTTCTGTTGTTGAGCCAGCTTTGGGTAATGGAACCCCCTTTGGTGAGAAGATCACTTTTGGCGTTTGTCCAGTATTTATTTATTAGACCGTTTTTTGCAAAAATAGTTTTTTTAATGTCCATATAGTCCCCTCAAATCAATAAATTACATATTAGCATTATTGTAATCTAAAAGTGAGAATATTTCTAAATGAAAATAAATGAAGTGCATATTGTTATGACATTTCGGAGGAATATATTAAAATTATGTCGAAGGAAGAGTAATTTAGACGGTTTGAAGTGATACAGGGGAGGAGCATATAATTTCATGCGGACAAAGAATCTACCTTTTTCCAAAGACAAATTAATGCAGATTGTAGAAGAGTACCCAACGCCTTTTCATATTTACGACGAAAAAGCAATCCGGGATAATGCCAGGAATCTATTAAATGCCTTTTCGTGGGCACCGGGCTTTAAAGAGTATTTTGCAGTAAAGGCCACTCCCAACCCGCACATATTGAAAATATTAAAAGAAGAGGGGTTCGGTGCTGATTGCAGTTCCCTGGCGGAGCTGGTAATGGCTGACAAGGTGGGTATTTTCGGCGAAAATATAATGTTTTCGTCTAACGATACCCCGGCAAAGGAATACCAGGTGGCTAAACAACTGGGAGCCATAATTAACCTGGATGATATAACCCATATTGATTTTTTAGAAAAACATGCCGGTATACCGGATGTAATATCCTTTCGCTATAATCCCGGTCCCCTTCGCCAGGGTGGCAATGCCATTATTGGAAAACCGGAAGAGGCAAAATACGGGTTAACCCATCAGCAGATCTTCGATGCTTACAGGATAATGAGGGATAAAGGTGTTACTCGTTTCGGACTGCATACAATGGTTATTTCCAATGAGCTTGATCCAAATTATTTTATAGAAACGGCAAATATGATGTTTGACCTGGTGGTAGAAATATACCGTACCCTGGGAATTCGCATTGAACTGGTGAATTTAGGCGGGGGGATAGGAATACCGTATAAGCCCGGGGAAGAGCCTGTTGATTTGGACTATGTAGGCCGGGGTGTGAAAGAATCTTATGAAAGAAAGATTGCAGCTAACGGTTTGCACCCTGTGAAGCTGGCCTTGGAAAGCGGGCGGATGATTACCGGCCCCTATGGTTATTTGGTGGCCAGTGTGCTGCACAAGAAGGAGACTTATAAGAATTATGTGGGCTTGGATGCCTGTATGGCAGATTTGATGCGGCCGGGTATGTACGGTGCCTACCATCATATTACAGTGGTGGGAAAAGAGGATAAGCCCCATGATCATATTTACGATGTAACCGGCTCATTATGTGAGAACATCGACAAGTTTGCGGTTGACCGGAAACTTCCCGAGATTGATATAGGGGATATACTGGTTATACACGATACCGGGGCGCATGGTCATGCCATGGGATTTAATTATAACGGAAAGCTGCGTTCCGCTGAATTACTTTTAAGACCCGACGGGAGTGTAAAATTAATCAGGCGCGCGGAAACCATTGATGATTATTTTGCCACTCTGGATTTTTCGGAACTGTAAAGTACTGTGGGGGCTTTGCTTTTGCAAAGCCCTTTAACATTTTTTTAGTTTTTCTTGATATTGGCTTATTAATTAAGGACAAAAGGTTAACACTAGAGTTAAGGAGGGATCAATCACATGCTACAGAATATGACTCCAGTGGAGTATTTGACAAGTGTATCCAAACGGCTGCCTGAAGAGGCGGACAGGGTGTTAACTGTGTTAACTCGGGAAGGGGATATGAACAAGGAGGAGCTTTCCTTGTATTCCCGGGTAAAGAGGGCTGTTCTCGATCATGTTATAATGCAGTTATACGCGCTGGGTTTGGTGGATGTCTTTTCCGAGGGCAAAAGTAAAATTTGCAGCCTCACTAAATTGGGAGAAGAATATTGTAACTTGATCAGCAAAGCGGATGCAGGTTAAACGAGAGAGGCCGGGTGTGGGGTGCCGGAGCATTAGAAAATGTTCCTGCGGGATTTTTCCCCCTCCGGCTTCTTATTTTTTCGGGCTTTTTTATAATCTCCCTTTAACCGGTTATAGGTGGAATTAGCCCCAGTAATTTTGTGCTTTAGCGGTAATAATAATGCCCAAAAACCCTTGCATCGGACCCAAATTATATGTATAATAATCTGTGCGCAATTGTTGGCAAGCTTAAGAATATGTTGTTTTACTAGACTGCACTGCGGAGAGATGGCCGAGTGGACGAAGGCGCTCGCCTGGAGAGCGAGTAGGCGGTCCTGAAATCGCCTCGTGGGTTCGAATCCCACTCTCTCCGCCATTTATTTTTATAAGAGTTTGCCGTGCTAGGCGGGGAGGTAGCGGTGCCCTGAACCTGCAATCCGCTATAGCAGGGCTGAATTCCCACCGGAGGGTTTAGCTTGTGGGGTCCGGCTCCTGTAAGGGGTGTTGACGGTCGGGTCTCGCGCGACGGAGTCTTCTGAACCGTGTCAGGTCCTGGCGGAAGCAGCACTAAGGAAGTTCCTCCGGGTGCCGTGAGGGTGCCTGGCCCGAGCTACCTGCTGGAGTAACGCCCGGAAGCTAATATTCGAAGGTGGGTGCACGGCTTTAATTTTAGGCCATATCGCGGAAGCGGTATGGTTCTTTTTAGTATCTTTAAAGGAAAAGAATTTTACCGCGGCGAAATAAAACCTTATGACAAGGAGTGTAATCCGATCCCTGACTTCCGATGTCCGTTTTGGGGAGGGTTTTGTATTTGACTTACCAAGCTTTATATAGAAAATGGCGGCCAAAAAACTTTGCTGAAATAGTAGGGCAGCAGCACGTTACCAGAACCCTGCAAAATGCGTTAAATGCCGGGCGAATTTCCCATGCCTATCTTTTTTGCGGTACCCGGGGCAGTGGTAAGACTACTACCGCCAAGGTGTTGGCCAAGGCGCTTAATTGTGTTGAAGCTATGGAGGGGCAGCCTTGTAACCAGTGTCACAATTGCCGGGCCGTTAATGAAGGAGATTCCATGGATGTTATAGAAATAGATGCTGCTTCCAACAGGGGAATTGATGAGATCAGGGAGTTGCGGGAAAAAATTAATTTTTCCCCTGCCGCTGCCAGGTTTAGAGTGTACATAATCGACGAAGTACATATGTTAACAAATGAAGCCTTTAATGCTCTTTTGAAAACCCTTGAAGAGCCTCCTTCCCATGTTATATTCGTACTGGCCACCACCGAGCCCCATAAGGTTCCGGTAACCATTCTTTCCCGGTGCCAGCGTTTTGACTTCAGGCCCATTTCCATTGCTGAAATGGTGGGACGCATGCAGGAGGTGGCCAAGGGGACAAATTTGGATATAGAGGAAGATGCTTTGTATGCCATGGCCCGGGCGGCGGACGGAAGCCTGCGAGATGCCTTGAGTATAATGGATCAAGCCTCCTCTGCGGGAGAAGATAAAATCACCGTGGAGAATATTCACGGCATATTGGGTACGGTGGATGAAGATGTTCTGGACACCATGACACAAAACCTTATTGATGGTAATTCTGCAGGTGCCATCAAGATGATTGATGATTTGGTCGTTGCCGGAAAGGATTTGCGGATTTTTGCCCGCCAACTGGGATCGCACATAAGGGGGCGCCTGGTTAATGACCCGGCCGGGGACGCAGAAAGTAACCGGCGTTTACTCTTATTTATGGCGAAACTCCTGGTGCAATATGAACAGGACATGAAGTGGAGCTCGCAACCCCGTTTGTTGCTGGAATTATTTGTTTTTGAAGCCGTGGAAGGCGGGGGGGATGATTCCCGGGAGGATCTTGCGCTGCGCTTGGCCCGGCTGGAGAAAAAAATAGATGAAATGAAGTATGACCGGGATTCTTATCCTCAATCCCACCCTATACAATCCGCTCCGGTATCTCCTAAGCCGGCTCCGGTGGAAGACAAGAAGGAAGAATTGAAAGAAAAGGAGCTGCCCTGGGGAGAGGTGGTTTCCGGCCTGGAAGCGGTTTATGAAAGCAATCCGGTTCAAAGGGAGGATAAGGATGAGACGGGAAACAAAAATGGTAAAAAAGGAAATAATACAGTAATTGAAGAAGAAAAAACACCGGTGAAGGGTAATTCCGTGGCAGATGTGCCTTTAGAAAGGGTCCGTAAAATGTGGCCGCAAATTTTAGAGGCGGTAAATAAGGAAAGCAAAGCTACCAAAGCATATTTGCAATCATCTTGGCCGGCGAATATTTCCGGGTATATGTTGACGGTGGGTTTTGAAGATGACGATATAGCCAAGGATATGATGGAAAAGGAAAGTAATCAAAAAATACTCAAGCGCGTACTGGGTTCATTTTTTAAAGGGGAATGGAAGGTTCGTTTTGATTCCGGCCTCAGTCGCCCCCAGGATTGGGAGGAAGAAACCCAGGAAATGGATTTTGGCGGGATAACCGAAATTTTCAATGCTGAAGAGGTTGAAAAGATACCCCCTGAATAAAAACAGCTATAACCCAAATTTATATGAAATAAAAAGGAGGATAATTATGGGTGGGAATATGGGCAAAATGATGAAGCAGGTTCAAAAAATGCAGGCTCAAATGGCGAAAATGCAGGAAGAGTTGAGCCAGCGCACAGTTGAGAGTACCGCCGGCGGTGGTGCTGTTAAGGTTGTGGCCAATGGCAAGCAAGAAATTGTTTCCATAGAGATTCAGCCGGAAGCAGTGGACCCGGAAGACGTTGAAATGCTGCAGGAATTGGTTTTGACAGCTGTAAATGACGCCTTAAACCAAGTTCAGGAAATGATGTCCAGAGAAATGGGTAAACTTACCGGCGGTATGAATATTCCCGGGCTATTCTAAAAAAGGGATGAGCCATCTATGAAAAGTGGCGGAGCTATAGAGCGCTTGCTGCGTGAATTTTCCGGATTGCCGGGTATTGGACCGAAAACGGCTCAACGCCTGGCTTTTTACCTTTTGAGTGCTTCACCGGAGGTCAGCCGAAATTTGGCCGAGGCTATATCAGAAGCACGTAATTCCATTCAATATTGCTCGGTCTGTGCCAATTTAACCGATACCGACCCTTGTAGAATATGCAATGACGTCAACAGGCATCCAGGTGTTATATGTGTGGTACAGGACTCCAAAGATGTTATAGC
>JAALLO010000255.1_pt1 | contig 12476 bp, 7 predicted proteins | sample 7245941 | NCBI WGS metagenome assembly JAALLO01 (sample SAMN13049198, study PRJNA578106) | oil field metagenome | isolation source: filtered produced water from oil reservoir A2 | place: USA:offshore Texas | collected 2016 | reverse complement strand
TACCACTTTTAATTTGAATTCGGGTGAGTATTTTTTCCTTTTCATACAACGTGCCTCCTGTTGATTATTATTTTATCAACTTAAGACACATTGTCCAAGATTATTAAGGGGCTAATAAGGTATTTCGCCCCGTTGCTGGCCTAACACCCAGGCTTCGCAGACTCACTGGCAGCTACAATTTGCTTTTGGTCATTCGAACACTTAGGGTTAAGAGTATGATTTTTATAGGTAATTCAATGGACTAAGAATATTCTATGTCAGACGAAGCAGAAAGGCAAGCTCTCACAAATAATTAATAACGTCATGCCCAAGCATGCGTTGCCACTTTCATTAAAAAAGGTACGTTATGAATAATTATTGAGCCTATTCTTCTTATCTTACGCAAGTAAGAAAGGGTCATACAAACAAAAGATGAAATCACTTAGTGCGTTTGAATATGATAAAAGCTAGGCAATTAAAGTGATTCTTTAACCTGCCATGCTCTGAGTCCATCGTAACTGAACCCTAAGTAAAACTCTACCGGTAAATTCTCCGAACGATTGCGACTAAATTCTCCCCTAGCTGGCACAAAAAAAACTCGCATACCACAATCAAGTTCTATTTCCCCAGCCTGCGGTGCATGTATTTTAGATATTCTCCCCTTTATTGGCAACAACATTTCAGTTTTGTTCCAAAAGCCCAATTCTAAATCCCACTCTCCAAGTTGTGAATGATGAACAAGTTTTGCCAATCCAGTACCGACACCTATCCATTCAAAACTTTTTGTTCTATTTCTCCTAAACCTGGCACGGTAACGACATTCATCTAAATGACGCATAGCTTCGTCTCTAGCTATTACAGATCCTTCAATTGCAAGTAAAGTATACAAAACGTATAAATAATATACTGCATCTATTGTGTCAGCATTTGATTTCCAATATGCAACACGTTCAATTACCGCCTCAATACTACGAGGGTGCTTAGACCGTCTAACAGCCTGAACCCACAGACGAAGGTTTCTATCATTGTTTGGCTCTTCTTGTAAATTATCGTCTAAGAGGGTGATAATTCGCTCTAATTCACGAGTTGCCAAGGAATCCCAAGAACGATTCTTCCTTGCAAGGTATGTCCAAACAATTTGTCTGCGAATAGGTGGACTATAAACGGTTTGCCGGTTTAATAGGTTATCCCAAATCTGCAGCGCTTTACCATGATCTCCATATAATGAGTCCAACTTAGCCCGACAATCTTCTTCATAGGGATTTGATCCTTCACCCTCACGATTTCTACGGACTTGTTCAAGTAGGTCTTCTGCTCGTTCCAAAGAATTTCGTAGAAAAGGATCTGTATCGGGTAACATTATATAATTTAGCAATCCATCCGGATGTCGACTTCCCGCATAATCAAAAACGGTAATTAATAATTGAACTTCACTAATATATCCGTGCTCGTCTTCTGGTTTTTGTTCCCTGGAAGTCTCAAACGAATCAGATGCCATTTTACACAATTGAACAATATCTTCCAAATCACCCTTATTATCAATGAGTTGACGAATTTTACTCCTGAATACCATTCCCTTCATATGATGGAGAACATGGTCCTTTGTTTGAAGGGAAATAGCTTTATTGATACAATCAAGTGCATCATCAAAGTATTGCATTTCAATACTATAGAAGCGACCTAAATGAGCCCAGAAGTGTGCCTCTTCATAATATACATCAGTTAAAGCCCGAAGCACTTCTAATTTACCCTCTCTCGAAGGAATATCTTCAAAAAGTTCTGCAAATAATCTGTTTGCAGATTGTTCCTTCCCTAAAAGGTCAGTATTGTCCCGATAAATGAATACCCTCCTTACAATCTCCAACATCTCTTCACTAGGTACGGGCTCATCACCTCGACAGAACTTTGCAAACTCAACAGCCCATATAGATAAGTTCTGCCGCCAATTTAGTCTGTCCGTATTTGGTGGACAAATCAATTGCTCTAAAGTTTCAGTTGCCAATAAGTCATGTGCTGTACGATAGATTCCTTTCTTGTCTTCTACAACAAGATCAAAAGCTTCATCTCCTAAAGCTTCCTTAAAATCAATCGTTTTCGTCTTTGGCAACCCAAAAAGTTTGTTAAATGCTTGTGCCGGTATTGCCTTTTGCCCATAATGATGGGCCAAAGCCAAAAACACCATAACTTTTCTTTGAATTGATCCTAGGGCAGAGATCCTAGCATTTACATAAGGTTCCAACCCAAGAAAATTTCTCCCAAACGTCTGTAGACCAAAGTAAAAAGGTGTTCGCACTCTTGGGTCAGGTAATGTAATTAATTGTTCAAGTTCCTTCTCCTTCTCTGGCTTTTCCCGAGAAAAAACATGCAAAAATCTATAGGCTTCCTCTTGTGACAACTCTTTTGTAAGATAGAATGCTCTCTTGGCCTCTGATTGCTTTTTAAAACGACGTAACACTTGTAAAATCACAACTGGAATATGCCGACTTCGAAGAATATTAAAAAGTTCTTCAACTTGTCTCTCCGCTATTTTACTCCCATCTACTAACAAAAGCGCAGGTTGTCCAGTTAATGAACATAATTTATAAAGTCTTTCAGCAGTATCAGGGGGATTAGTACGATTTAAAATAGCACATGGAAAGGTTTTGTGAAAATCCCATAAAACGCGCCGTGCGACAGTCGTTCCTCCAGCACCTGGAGCGTGATAAATGTTGACGCGAACAGAACGTCTTTGTTTCAAATCGTACTCTATCTGGGGTTTGAGCTTGCTAACAATATCGCGATCAACGTCATAGTGAAGTCCCAGTTCATACCAGGTAATATTTGACCCACGCAAAAAATCTCTTCCCACGTTTCGTTCCTTCGATGGTTTCAAGCCAACATCCAGATGAACGATTTCAAGTTCCTCTTCAAGCCAACGTTGATCTTGGACAGGAAGGGAAACAGGTGCTCCAGAACTCGATGGGATAACCCAACGATCAGAATCTCCTGAAACCAAATAGCTTTCTAAACCGGAACAAAGTTGGTTAAGAGGGATATTTACTAACTTAGCATCAAATTCATCTGCAACATGCATAAGATTACCATCATTGTGTGTGACAATTACAATCTCTACCGAATCTCCAAAAGAGCTTAGAACCGCTTCCAACGTAGATCTAAGATGTAAGGATAAATTCTCATTGTACCATAGGGCAATACAAGTTATTGGTGACGGGAGGAGGGATGAAGCTAACCGATTAAACTGCTGATTTAATTCAGCTTTAGAATGCTTTACCCATTCTTTCCAAGCCCCAACTTGAATTGTATTCTGCCTTCCTTCTAACCCACGTGTAAAAAACCAATATGTTGCTCTTTCAGGATTAAATGGTAGGTATTCGTGAGAAATAGCTAAGTGAAGACTCCGATATTTAATCAGATCTGCCTTTATTTGGTATAACAAACCTGAAGAATCACTTTCAGGATCAAAATCAAAAACTGCAGACCAGGGTATGAGACTTACTGGCTTTAAGTAATTTAACTCCTTTCCACTAAACGGGGACGCAAGTAATATATAAGACCTGGTATTTTTAAATCCATGTACCGACTCCATTAAGTCTTCCCAAACGGGATTTAGATTCTCTCCGGTTGGGGCTACAAGCTCATCTGCATTTTCTACTGTGTGTAATATACGAAAGTAATCTTCATGGGTAACCGCACAGTCATTTTTAGATCCTCGCCTAAAGTATATTTGCCCTCGCCTTATCCCATTCCCTACGTCTTTAATGGGTATATAGGGTCCATCTTTTGAAACAGGGATCTTAATAATACCAAATTGCTTACCCTCATGCTCAAAGACAGAATAAAAAAATTGGGGGATCGGGAATACTCGTTCTGTAAATTGTGATTGAATATCTGCTTCGTCGAGGGCTTTATCAATGCCAACCAAATTATAAGAACCATCCGGATACTTTTTTACACCTAAGACAATTAAGGCTTCTTTTTTACGTGGAGTATTTGCAAAAGAAAGAATATCTTTAATGAGGCTAACTTTACTATTCTCGTCAGATAAATTATAGGCTTTAGCTTTAAAGTCAAGAATATCGCCCTCCATTTGATTCAGCAATTTCAAGAAACCTTCTTTATCCAATTTTTCTTTTCACCTGCCTTAATCCACCAGCTTATATTTGCCCCTATATTTCGTCACAAACCAACTATTACCTTTAAAAACTTATCGACAAATCGCTACATCAAATCTCAGATTCCGAAAAATAAGTAACACCTGTTAAACCATCCCTCAATAAGAATTTTTGCTCTAATGATTGATGCTGCTCTTAATACAAAAACTGTTTTCAACAATTTACCGTCAGCTGAAGGCAAGAAAAAAGTCCACTTAGGTAGAATAATATAAAAGTTTACAAAATCCTAAAAATACTCAAAGAACCTTTCATATTAAAATATACACTTTCTTTCAACTAATTCGTCCAGGAGGCATACAAAACGGTGAACAGCATAAGTTTACACACAACTAACACAAAGGGAATTAACATTATTCAGAATTTCTTTCAAAAGATAGCCGGCAACGACAAAATTAACTTTAATGCCATTAGGGGTACCCAATATCAAAAATATGTAGGACACTTTACAAATGTCACCGCTGAAAGTTTCAAATGCCTAAATAACCGTAATTATGAAATTTACTTTGTAGTCAATACCGGAGGATATAAGAAAAAAGAGATTACAAAGATTAATGCCGTATTTATTGACTTAGATTGCGGCAAGGATTCTAACAACGATTACTACCCGATGAATATTGTAAAACAGTACAAAGAGCAGAAAATGGCAGAGCTAACTAACTTTGCATTTAAACCCTCTTATGTGATAGAAACCAGAAACGGTCTGCATGCATACTGGCTTGTGGACAACTCAACCATTGAACAATTCGAGGAATGTCAGGTAAAACTCATTGAATACTTTTCGGCAGACAAACAATGCAAGAATATTAACCGGCTTATGCGCGTACCGGGTTTCTATTGGTGTAAAAACCCACAGGAAAAATTCCTTACAAGGATAACGGTATGCAATAATATCAGGTATAAAATAACTGATCTGATTAAATCACTGCCAGATATCCCACCCATAAGTAAAGAAAGTAAAAGCCAACCAGTTTTGGATACCCATAATAATAACAATAATGTATCTAAAGTTACTATTAAGGGTAACAAAAACCCCTCATGGCAGGAAAATAATATTCAGCTGATAAGAAACAGGGATACCGAGGCATTGAAGAAATTAATTAGTCCAGAACCACAACAAGTAAATAATAATGATGAAGTCTTTTCACAACTAAAGAGAAAGAATTTAATGCACTACTTAGGGTTGCCAAGCAAGTTCAATTGCCTTTTCCATAGGGATCGCCACCCCTCCGCTAATATCTTTATAGATCCATTAACCGGGTATTACTGGTATAAGTGCCACTCTGAATCTTGTGGTGTAAAAGCGAACATAATTTCTATTACGGAAAGGTTGTTACAGGGTGACTTAGCGGATGCTCTGAGGTTTCTGCGCCAGGTTTATTGTATAGACTATATTGAAACCGACTGGCAAAGGGAAAAAAGGTTAGCCCTGGAAACGAATATAAAGCTGTTACAGGACAACGATTCTCTAAAGCTGATCGCTCCCGAAGCATATAGCAGAGTTAATTATTACCTAAATCTATTAATCAGTTTACATTATTTTGCCATTGATAAGGTAACCACTGAGAACTTTACGGACAAGTACGGTAATCCCTTATTTTACGCTAGCCTGCAATATCTGGGTGGCAAGTGTAACCAGGGTGATGTAAAAAAGTTTGGGCAGAGAATCGGGCTGCTCGCTTATATGGGTTTTATAAATAAACTATCTGATAGTGATATACCTGAGTTTTTGTTAGTATCTTCCATAGGCCAAGCAAAGAGACAGAAACAAGTAAACCGAATAGGATATTACTCTATACCTTCTTACACCGGAGAGGTATTGGCATTTGCCGAAAGTAAAGCCTTGGAATATAAAGAAAAGGGGTTTACTATGCGTGGATGGGGCAGAGAACTACTCTTAAGAACACTAGGTGAGGAAGAAGCAGACAGGGTTTACCCTCAGCAAAAAGGGAAATCCATCACCGCCCTTAATGGAGAAATGGCTAGTCAAATGGAACAAATAACCATGCAATTGGTTAATGATAAAGGCTGGACTACAGAAAGCGAAATCATTGAAAATCTTACTTTAAAGTTTAAGGGGCAAAGACGTTATAAAAACCAACAAATCAAGAGAATACTACCGGAGCTATTGGAAAAGTACGAATTAAAAAGAGTACGGCTAAATAAAGAACTGAAAGCGGAGTTTGGAATAAGTGTCAAAGGTTATCCATTCATCATTGTTGCGTAATGTATCTGTCGCCCCTGTTGTCGGGGCGCTTTTTTTATGGCTAGGATCATTTTGGCACTTGGTAAACTTTGGAGAGAGATAAGGCAAAACTCAATCCCCTTTAAAGCAGGGGGTTATACTAGTATATACAATCTAAAGGGGTAACATTTTTCCGCTACCCCCATATGGGATACCCCCACCTCATCGGGAACAACACTACCTTCAATGCGCAAAAAAACGAGGTGATGTTTAATCACCCCATTTCAACTGCTTAGTTAAGAGTCATGCTAATCTTTACCTACTCGGCAAAGCTAATCTTTTCAACCGCTGACTGTAATTCCTTTTCACCGGGTATAGTATAAACTCTGGTGGTATCAATGCTTTTGTGGCCGGCAAGCATAGCAACCTTTTCTATTCCTTCCCCGGCCAGAATTAAACTATGGCAAAAGGTATGCCGCAACTGGTGACACGTTAAGCCTTCAATCTTTGCCCGGTAACCATATTCCTTTATCAAATGTTGAATTGCCCTAGTAGTCATTTTATGGCTGCGCTCACTGACAAAAAGAAACTGGCTGTCGCTGTTCTTATGGGATTGCCGCTGCCCCAGGTATTCCTTGATTGCTTCTCGAACATCTTTATTTAGTGGTATTTCTCGGTACTTGTCCCGCTTCCCCTGCCTAATTACTACACTGCCGGAGCGGGAATTAACTGTTACGTCGGCCAACTCAACGTTGGTTACTTCCTCTACCCGTAGCCCCGCCGCTAACATCATAAGCACTATAGCTTTATCCCTGGCCTGCTTAAAAAGGTTTCCTTCCTGCTCAACCGCCCTTAACAGTTTATTCTGCTCATTCCGTTCAAGCCATTTAGGGGCGGCGGCTTGCTTGTCCACCAGTTTTATCTTCCTGGTTGGATTCATATGTATATAACCGTTTTCCGCTGCCCACTCAAAGAATCCCTTTAACGTCACAATTGCCTTGTTAACTGTCGCCGGTTTCCGCTTCAGAACGGCAACCATGTACTGCTTGTACTCTTTAATATCTAGCGGAGCAACCTTTTCAATGTCTGTTGTGTCTGTACTACCGGAAAACCAACTAATGAACTGATTCAAAACCGTCCGGTAAGCTACAATCGTTTTGCCGCTTTTCCCATCACCTTCCAATTCGCCCAAATACTTTGATGTTAGATCATTCATTATGTCACCAGCCCTTATGCAAAAAGATTCTATGACGTAATTTTCCCCGGTTAGGTGGCGAAAATTGCTGGATTCTATGACTAATTATACCACCGTCTAGTCAGAGAATCAATATTCTGTGACGTATAATCAATAATTTCCAAATAATACTCAATTTGAAGCAGGAAATAGCAAACTATTGTAAAATGTTACGTAAAATAACGTAGTTTGTAAATTATTGGTACAAAGGAGGTTAAAAAGTGGACGATGAAATTGTAAAAAAATTTTATACCGATTTAAGGAAAATAAAAGGCAAATTCGCCATCTTCCTGGGGGCAGGATCAAGTTATGATTTTGGAATCCCCACAATGGATGAAATGGCTAAAATTCTTTACGAACAAATTAAAGAGGAAAAAAATGACTATTCCCTATCAAAAGATACAATAAAAATAATACAGCATTTAACCGGTTTTGATAGAGACAACCCTCAACATGATTGCAAATGGAATATTGAGGATCTGCTTACTAAGCTTCATCAGATAAAAGAAGCAATTGAGCAACAAGATTTTTTTACTTCTATAAGTGCTGGTGTTGGTAGATATAAATTTAAACCTCAAAGCATAAATTCTGTGGAAAAAGATTTAGTCGATTATATGGTGACTCTTACGGAATTACCAAAAAAAACAAAAATTAAACATGGGGATGGTTCAATTAAATACCTGTCGAATTTCATTGAATTGATGGGGTCATTTCAAAAAAATATAAACATTTTTACAACTAATATAGACCTATGTATGGAGGCAGCTTTAATTAGGCTATCTCAATTGCCAAAAAACAAAAGAGTTAATAACTATGTTCTAATAGATGGTTTTTCGTCCGGTATGCTTCCTATTTTTAGTATGAGTAATTTTTTATGGCGCAACACAGATCATAATCAGAATACTATACCTGTTTATTATTGGAAATTGCACGGATCTATTGATTGGACAGTTACAGAACCATTGAGTGGTAATGGCGCATCGCCTTTTGGTGATGAGGTAATTATATGTAAAAAGATTGATAAAGATCAATGGGAAGCTCTTAACCAGTGTAATGCACTAGCCAAGCCGGTTGGCAGTGAAGAACAAAAAATTGTTATTTTCCCTACACCTTTTAAGTATTCACAAACATATACAAATCCCTATATGGATTTATACGAAGCTTTTAGGCGTTCCATGGAAGAAGTTGAATTATTGTTAGCAATTGGTACAAGCTTCCCTGACCAGCATATTAAATCGGCTATAGGAAACTTTGTTCAACGCAAAAATACATTGCTATACGTAGTTGATCCATCACCAGATTTAAACAAGGATAAGTTAGTATCCTTATTTGGCGTCTCCAACTCTATACAGGATGTCATTAACCTGGGTTTTAAAGATTTTGTTAATAAGCTAAATGAGCTGGAAATACAGGAAGATCCAGGAGGGAGTGAGCTTACTGATGAGTAACGTTATTGGCCAAGTGACAGCGGTATCAGGTGCAACAGTTACGATAGAAATAGATTCAAATCTTAGTAGTTTACATGTGCGTTACCAAGGTAACACGTACACAATTGGACAACCTGGAACTTTTTTGATAATTGGAAGTGGACACGATAAACATCTAGTATTAGTAACAACTGCTCGTAAGGGGTTAAGCGCTTTTGCATATGCCTCAGATCAAGAAGAATCATTCTTACCCAAGGGTAGTTTTCCGTATCTGAATCTATCAGACGAACTTACAGATAAAACGTTGATTTCCGGAATTATTGTAGGAACTATTGTAGGTAAAAATTTTGACGTAGGTGTCTCAAGTTATCCAGTTGTAGGGGATGATGTTACACTTGCACTTGAACAACATCTAAAAATCGCCCTTACGCCTAAGCATGATCAACATGCAATATCTATTGGTAATTTTTCGGGTTCTGATCTGCCTGTTTCTTTGGATTTTGATCAATTATTAGGAAGACATACTGCTATTGTTGGAACTACCGGATGTGGCAAGTCATACACTGTTGCTAAGCTGTTACAAACAATAACAGAAGATTATCCCGGTGCAAATATTATAGTCTTTGATTTGCATGGTGAATATCAATCTTGCTTTGAAAATTGCCGTTATATACGCGCAGACCAGTTAAAATTACCAGCATGGCTGTATTCATTTGAAGATCTATTTTCCTTGTGCGCTGACCTTAGCAATCAATTTAACATACATAACCAGCGCTGGGCTTTTAGAGAGGGTATTTTTAAACTAAAGCATCGCCATTGTGTAGAATTTTTTAAAGATGAAGAGTTGGCAAACAATTTTGACTTGGATGCTCCAATACCTTTTGATTTTAATCATTTATATAATTATTTACACCACCTCAATACAGCCACTATGCACAAGGATGGAAAACCGGCATATGAGGAAGATGATCAAGCTAATGGTGAACGTGATTTCTTTAAGAACAAAATTCAATACAAAAGTTATATCCCATATGGTAAAGAAATAAAAAAAGACTCTCCTTTATATGGGCAATTAGACAAATTAGTTATGAGAGTAGGTTCTCGTACAAATGACCCTCGTTATAACTTTATGTTTAATTATGCCTATCCCGGAGAATCTAACCTCATAGATAAGATAAAAGAAATTTCCGGTTTCTTAGATAGCGATCAAAAGCCTATTACAGTCTTTGACCTAAGTTATTTACCGTCAGAGACAGTAGGTATGGTAGTAGCTACAATTTCTCGAATATTATTCCAAGTACATTTTTTGTCCGAAAGACAAAAACACGCTCCGTCACTTATGGTTTATGAAGAAGCTCATAATTATATTCCCAAAAACGGTAAAGGATCTTATGGAGAAGCAAAAATAAGCGTAGAACGAATAGCTAAAGAAGGACGAAAATTTGGAATAGGTACAATTGTTGTCAGTCAGCGGCCAAGCGAATTAAGCGAAACATTGTTGAGTCAATGCAATACGTTCCTCTGCATGAAATTATCAAATGCACAGGATAAATCTTATATCGAGGCATTATTACCTGATTCATTGGTAGGTTTAGTTGATATCCTTCCGGCATTACCTAGAGGTCATGTTTTAGCTGTAGGTCAAGCTTCTAAAATGCCGGTTAGGATAGTAGTATCAGAAATCGCTGACAAATCTAAACACCCTAATAGTGATGACCCAAAATTTGGTATGCACTGGAGTTTGCAAACAGATAAAAGAAAAAAACCTGATATAACAACTGTATGTGATTGTTGGATACATTCCAAAAAAATTGAGTAGCTATAACTTATCAAAACTTAACAGCTCGTTTTGAATTTTATTCCAATAAGATTCAAGAATTACAATTATTTATGAAGTTGCTAACAATTAACATTTGATAAGTAATATAACCCAAAATGTTAATTAGATGTTAACTTCGAATCTTCTGTTGTGCGAATAATTCTGGTGAGAAAAGGCTTGCCCAATAAATGAATATTATTTAGACTGGATTTAGAATATTTGCAGGAAAGGCAAATCCCTTTCACTAGCAAAGCTGATAGCGCTTAATGATTCATAAACCCAGTAGTAACGCTGGTTTTGGCGATTTTGAGGCGATTAAGCGTCTTCAAAACCAGTCATATTTAGGTTTCAATAAAATTAATGCAAGCGGGGTAATAAGAAACCCCGCTTTTCCATTTAGCATTGTGGGGCGAAGCAAATTCCCCTGCCACATATTTACAAAATGCCAAACATTAAAGCTTCCTAACCCTCTTAACCTGTTGAACCAACTTTGACACAGGTGATGCCTTCCGGTGTTGACTTTTAACATCATTGTCAGCTAGTGCCACGTATCTTTTTGTCATATTAAGATCGGCATGTCCTAGCGTCTTCTGCAAGGCAAATGAGTTACCGCCGTTTCTTAGGAATTGCAGGGCAAAGGTATGCCTTAACTGATAGGGGTAAAATGTAATACCTAGCCGTTTACCGTACTCACTTACCCTCTTGTACCATCCATTACCGCTAAAAGGCATCCCTTCATACGTACAGAATACCGGCACATCATTCTCCCAATCTGCCGGTCTAACATTTAATAGCTTCTGTATTGCCTTGCCAGTTATAGGGCTGATGGGAACTGTCCTAGCGATTCTGGTTTTGGCGTTTTCAGCCCTTATGTAAACCTCCATAGACTGAAAGTTGATATCTGAAGGCATAAGTGCTAATGCCTCCTTTGGTCTAATACCGGTATCTAACTGAAGCAATATTAAGGCATAATCTCGCAGCCCCGAAAAAGTTGATTTGTCAGGCAAATCCAAAAGCTTCTTAATAACCTGGTCATCTATCTGTATTATCCGGTCATCCACTTTTCTTCTCTTTAAATCTTTCAAGGGATTTTCCGGTAACACTGACTCACTTACACACCACCCGAAAAAGGTTTTCAAATACACCAGCTTATTATTATAATACGCCGGGCTAACATCTTCAGCCATGTATTCAGCGACACTTCTTTTAAGACTATCCAAATCAGCTAATGAGGTTTCGGGGAAACGTTTAAAGAATCCACTAACATGGTATTTATAATCCCTGATTGTGCGCTCTGACCTTCCTTCCGCTTTCTTCCACAGTAAGTATTCCTCTAAAGCTATCTCCCACGGCATACCACTTTTGTCTTTTCCCAGCTTACCTACCCTTTTCCTTTTCTTACCGGTTGACACAAAAAAACACTCCTTTTTTACTCTTAAAAAAGTGAGTGTTCAAATGACCTAAATATGGTTTTATAGCTCCAGCGAACTCACGGATTTTTGCTACATTTTGACAACCCGCAAACCCGCATGGATACTGGATTTTTGGTGGAGGCGGGGGGAATTGAACCCACCGTCCGAAAGAAGCGCCACAGGAGTCTCTCCGAGCGCAGGTTGCGTTTTTGTATTTCGCTCCGTTGACGCCCGCAACCAGGCTTCGCAGA
>JAALLO010000250.1_pt1 | contig 12621 bp, 12 predicted proteins | sample 7245941 | NCBI WGS metagenome assembly JAALLO01 (sample SAMN13049198, study PRJNA578106) | oil field metagenome | isolation source: filtered produced water from oil reservoir A2 | place: USA:offshore Texas | collected 2016 | reverse complement strand
CCTTGCGGCGCTACTTTGATTGAAATTGCCTCGGGGCTCACCAAGAACATATATTGAATTCATTATACGGAGGTTGTTATTTATTTCCAATGTGTAAACCCCTTGTCAACGTAACTCAATTTATGCAAGAACATATTAAGAAAATAGGAAAAATAAGAGATAAGAAGAGCCACCCGGGATAGTGGCTCTTTTTCATAGGGCATGGCTCAATTAAAAAAACTTAGCGAACCTACGCACCTAAGTACGCAAGTTCTGTATTTCCCTGACTGGGGCGAGCCCGCCAAGCGCCAGCTTGTCCGATGGATTGGACAGTTTCTCAGGCAGCATGATCTGCTGGATCGCGTCCACAACCTCCCCGGTTTGTTCGAGCGGGGCAAGTATGATACCGGCCCTGGAGCGGAAGGATTCACGCAAAAGGGCCACCCTCTCCCTGATGCGTTTCACGGGATCGTCGCCGGCAGACCCGTCGCCGGAAACAACCAACCAAGATACCTGAGTCATCGCCTGGCGGGTTCTTTTCATTTCCTCCAGCTCGGCGGCGTAAAGGTTATTATATGCTGCCTGACGCTCGTTCTCCACCCCGGCGTTTATCGCCCGCACTTCCCTGGCGATGGCGTCCGTATCCGTCACCACAGTGCCTGTTATGTACTGCAACGGGTAGTTGATCTGGTTCTGGATGCCGATCAGCGCCTCCTCCCTGGCGTCCTGCTCGCCGTCGGAAAGAACGCTAAAGTTGGTCCCCTCAATGCGCGCAAGGCCCAGGTATTTGCCCCCGGCGTAAAAAACACCGGGGGCCACCATCTCGATCCCGATAATCTCGGCAATGTGCCTGCCTGTGGATACTGGTTCCGTATTTTTTACCACAACGGAAGTTTCCTTTTTCTTTGCAGGGCCTACGGGCGCTCGGTTGACAAACACGAACATGACCAGGGCGGCAACCATTACAAACACGATGAATACTGCGATAACCGCAATCAGCATTGTCAGGCCCCCCTTCTCATGTTCAGGTATGTGTGCGGCCGGAACCTGTACTTTAGTTTTTTGATCAGGTGCCTGTCCAGTGTTTCATGGTGGTCATCTTCCCGGACCTTTTTCCGTGAAAGGTTACTACACCCTTAACGCTTGCCCAGGAAAAAAAGCTATTTAAAACATCAAGTGCGTGGTTAATAGTGGCGGGCTTTCTGCCTTTTTTGATCAAACTTCTACGGTAATCAGCCACGTCCATGGGAGTTATCGCGGTTGCATCAAATTCGCCATATGTTTGCTCTATCCATCCGATAAACCGGCGAAGCGTTGTTACATATGAACGCACGGTGCGTTGGGATAGGACAGTAATAAAACTTGCAAAGGCATTAAAAATACCTGAAAACACCTTACTTATAAAGGCAGGCTATACGCCAAATAAATCTAATGACCCTACTCCCTCCTGGTGGCACCGCGATACGCCTCCCACCGACATTGAGTTAGAGGATTTTCTAAAGTCCGCCAACATTTATTTTGACGGCGCCCCTTTGAATGAGGAGGATAAAGAGGATATCCTTACCTACCTCAAGGTTAAGTGGGAGAGGGAAAAGAAAAAACGGGAGAAGAAGCCGTTTGAATAAAGGAGTTGATTACCATGACCGGTCACCGCTTTTTGGTTATTATTGAGCAGGACGAAGACTACACCATCCTGGACTAGTTCATTTTGCAAAAAGTCTTGAAACGACATGTTATTTGTATAACGCTCAATTTTATTAATCGAGTCAATAATATCGCCAAGATATGCCTTATAATCCCTGGGCATACCGTACACTCCCTGTAATGTTAGGCTTTAAATCCGGCTTAATTGCTTCAGCTATCACCAAGTCTACTTTACGGCCAAATAAATCTTCAAGATAGAATTTTAAATCCATGTAGTTATCAAACGTTTTCTGGTCTTGATAAAATTCCACCAGTATATCTATGTCACTTATATTGGTCTGTTCTCCCCGGGCAAATGACCCGAACAGCCCTATTTTTTTTACCCCAAAGCCTTTAATTTGCATCATATTTGCTTCGATTTTCGCCAGTATTTCATTTGCGTTATACATTATCAAATCACCTTTCAGGCTGGATCTCATTTGATGCCTTGGTTCTATTTGAGAATATTCCTATTGCCAAAAACCCGGTTTATATGGACATATCCAGAATATTTTAAGAATCTTTTTTGTATTTTATCTTATACTTTGTTCATTGGCAATAAATTGTAAACATAATAAATGTCAAGGGGACATACGGTACATTTGGCATCTTGTTATTTTTAATAATGTAATGATGGGGTTTTACATAAAGTCAGCTCGATAGATGCTGCTGATGCAATCGTGGCCTGCATTACGATGGGACAGGCTTTGCTCCGTTCGGGGACAGATGACGATTGGAGCAGTATAGGACAAAAACTTCAATCCCCCGTAAATCATGGATTGCATATTTGGTTTATGCTTTTTAAACGGGCTAAACGAGCCAGCATTTGCATCTATAAGCCTACAATAAATTGAATGCTCCGCACAGTTCGCTTCCTAAAGGGGCAACTCCACTTTCCAATAGCACCTGGGGCAGGGGTAGCTCGGCGTCCAAGGAAGTGAGGCGTGCCGAACAAGGGCTGGAGTGTACTGTACTGGTGGCCTGATATAAACGCGTATCTTGATACCGTTACCAAGCATCACCCTGAAAAACTCCATCATCCTGCCAGCCCTTCCCGCAAGACAAGGGGACGGTTCTTAAAGGGAGCAATCGGAAGTTTTGCGCAGAAAAAAGGCTCAAACATCAGGTATAGCCTGGTTTTTGAGCCTTAAACGCTGATAATGCGCAAAAACTACCACGCAAAATTTTTGATTGCCCCAGAAGAATGAAGTCGCTCTGCTCCCAGCTATGGATTTTCAATCTTTTTCTTCCGGTCTAGAAATATAGCTTACGAGATATTCTCTTGCATATCGTGTATAGTATTTTTGTAAGATCGGCTAAATTTGGACACACCGGCCCCCTCCCCACAGTTGGGTCTCGAAAAAATGTATTCAGTTAACTGACCGTCATGGAACTGGCTGGGGGCATAACGAACGTGTTATGTGCATTTTACCTTTCTTGCATGCCGGACAAACCGTTGTGACTGTCAAGTAACTTTGAACAAATTTTAGCAAATAAAATTTAACACCTAGTTATTTCCAAAAATGGTTTCCCTGTGCGCCATTCTATAGCTATCATCATTAAAGTTTATCACTTCGCACCTGTGGATAAGCCTGTCCAATATGGCAGTGGCAATTGCCTGGTCACCAAGTAATTCAGACCAATCCTCTGTACCCTTGTTAGACGTTATTATCACTGAGGACTGGCCATAAAGTTTGTTAATTAGCTGGAAGAATAGATTACCTTCATGACGGTCCATGGCTAAAAACATTAAGTCATCAATTATGACAAGGTCTGAGGCGATAATGCGCTTTAGCTTTGTTTTAGAACCACGCGTGATTTCCCGGGTTTTAAGAACCTGCACCAGGTCATCCATGGTTATAAAACTAACTTTATAACCACTGTGCACCGCCTCCAGCCCAAGGCCGGTAGCAATGAAGGTTTTACCAACGCCTGGTGGGCCAAGCAGTATTAGATTATATGCCTGCTCCAGCCATTGCAGTTCCTTAAGCTGTTTAAGCTGCTTTTTGCTCAGGGATTTTTGTTCGCTTATATTAAACTCTTCAAGCGTCTTGTGTTCTGGAAAGGCAGCCTGTTTAAGCCGCCTTTCCATAGACTTTTCATCACGCCTTTTAACCTCATGCTTGATCAATTTATACAAAAACTCCTGGTAGGTAAAACCTTTCTTTTCCGCTTCCATCAACAGGTTATCAAGAATACCGGCGGCTTCTGATATTCGCAGTGTTTTCATATGCTGCTTTAACTCAGCATTTAGTTGTTGCATGGCATCTCCCCGCTTACAATTTGTTGATAAACTTTTACGTCCCTAATCTGAGGCTTAATTTTCAGATTAACGATATCCTTTTCATCCAGCATCTTAATATCTGATTCTTGTTCTTGTTTTTCTTTTGCTGCAGCTACCTGTGTTTTAGTTGTATCTTGGGCCGTAAAGTATGCCAGAGCATCCGTAAAATCAGTTGCGCTATATAGTTTGTTCCTACGGCAATAATTCAGGGCTGCGGCAATAGTTTTGTTATCCACATCCTTTACTTTGGTACTGATTAATTGCAGCTGGTCCCTTATATACCGGGGCTTGAGCTCATATATCTTGTCCAAGAAGTCCCTGGCCTCAGTGGTATTACCCAATAGCTCCGTTACCTTTTTAAGGTATTCAGGGATACCTTTAGTACGGTCACGACTGTGATTGCTATTTTTGATAAGTTTCCCCTTTTCATGACAGAGAGGATGACGGGTAATTTCCAGATCAGTTTCCATGTCACTGATAACCAGCGTGTCTTTATCTTCAACATAAACCTTTACGTTCTTTTCCGTGCCGTCATATGTCCCCAGGGGGACGCTGTAGCGGTTTCCTTTATATGAAATAGTGTTGTCTTTCTTTACCAACCTTGATATACTATCATCAGCTAATTTGATAGATATTGTAGTTGGTACCGGCCTTAAGTGTTTCTTCTCTTCCAAAAACACTTCGGCCGGTATTTTCTTTGTGATGTTATGCATTTTACCGTTTCCCGTGCGCTCTAGCCAATCCAAGCATTGTTCGTTGAGCTTGTCCAGGTTGTGATAGACACGGTGTTTGGCAAAGTTTTTCTTAACAAAGCCAACTACATTTTCTATGCGGCCCTTGCTCTCCGGATCACTTTTCCTGCACATATAGATCTTGAAATCCCTTTGCTGCCGGTAGGCTGCGAACTCGCAGGTATATATCAGGTCACCATTGTTTTCGCTTACAAGTATGAGGTGATCCTGGTCATACACAAACTCCACCGGCATCCCTTCGTAGTGCCTTAAACAATTTTCATGCGTTCTTATTAAATCTGCCGTGGTAAATGGCCGGTCCAGCCACTCCACATACTTTTGCCGGGAGTTAGAGAGCACGAAAGCAATGAACCATAGCTTGTGCAATATTCCATCAGGATCTTTGAGTTTCTTTTCACCAAAATCCACTTGTACCTGGTAACCCATGGGTGGGTCAGGAATAGCTTCGTATTCTCTTTTATACACGATTTTCGGTATGGCATACTCCTTTCTTAATTGGTTAACTAAGTTACCCACAGTTCTTTCGCAAACACCAATTTCGGTTTGCTTTTCTTTCAGCCAATCATAAACCTGGGCTGTGGATAGATCAGGATATTCTTTCAGCCAATCCAATATTTTACCTTTATAATCATCCAGTTTCTTCTTTCTGGTTTTCCTCCTCTCCAGGTATTGATGATATTCTTCCGGTGTCATGTTGATGTATTTGTAGACAGTGTTTCTGGAAACTCCAACATGCCTTGCAATTTGGGAAATTTTCAAATTCAGGCTCTTTAATTCATGGATTTTTGAGTACATTTGCCACCTTTCTGCTCGATTCATATACCTCTCCCCGTATGATTGATTTTTTTCCAGCTCAATCATACCGGAATTGGTGCTTTGTGGTAAATAGTGTTGATTCTTATTTGCCTAAAGTTGTTAAGTTTATTTTACCGGTTACAACCGTTACATCTTTACCTAAAAGGGTACCAAGAATCTGAATGGTTGTAAGACCCTCAAATCTAGATTTGTAAGTCGGGCTGCAGGTAAGTTTCCTGCACAACTTGAGCTTTGTTTTTTTGTTTCGGTTGGCAAGTATCCCGTAATGCCTGATCTTGACAAAACCTTTGGGAAGTATATGCATCAAAAACCGCCGGATAAATTCAACAGCGTTTAGCGTTACTGTCTTTTTCCGGTTGCTGGATTTACGGTCTTTTACGGTAAATGTTACCGTATGCTCATCCATAGAGACAATCCTGGCGTTGGATATGGCGATCCGGTGTGTATACTGTCCCAAATACCGGACTACAGTCAAAGGACCTGAAAAGGTTTTTTTTGTATAAGCATACCAGTCTTTGGCATAACACCGGTCAAGTAAGTCAGAAAAGCACCTTGGATTCTGGTATGCTTGTGCACTCTCGTAAAAATTAAGCAGGTTTTGGTGGTAATATTGCTTTAAATAGTACAGGTATTTGCCACGGAATTTTTTTGCCAGCACCTTTACAGGGATAAAGAATTTCTTGCTGCTGTTTCGCCACTTATTGTGCTCTGTAAGCCCACCGGCCAATACCACTGTATGGATATGCGGATGATAGTGCAGATTTTGGCCCCAGGTATGCAGCAGCGAAAAAAAGCCTATCTGAGCACCCAGATATTTTTTGTCTTTTGCAAGCTCAAAAAGTGTCTCGGCAACAGCCTTGTACATCAAACTATAAAGCAGTTCCTGGTTCTGATAAATAAGTGGTTGCAGCTCTTGCGGCATTGTGAATACTACATGAAAGTAAGGGGCATTGAGGATATCTTTGACCCTTTTGTCCACCCAAACAGCCTTTTTAATTGCCTGGCACATAGGGCAGTGCCGGTTACGGCATGAATTGTAGCGCACAACAGTGTGGCCGCATTCATCGCATACAGAGGCATGGCCACCTAATACCGCAGTCCGGCAGCGCGTGATGTCGCTACAGGCCCTGGCCTGCTGCATGGATAGGACATAGCTTTGTTCAAACTGAGGATAAAACTGCAGAAGAACATCCTGTACGGTAATCACTTTGTGTCACCATCACTGGTGTCGAGAGGGCTTTTTACACCCATAAGGCTTTTGGACGTCATGTGCAGGTAAATTAGCGTAGTCTGAAGACGCTTGTGTCCCAGCATTTGCTGGATGTACACGGGATCGACCCCGTCCTCCAGGGCATGGGTAGCAAAACAGTGCCGCAATGTATGTGCGGAAATATTCTTGTCCAGCTGCAATCGATCACGTAACTTGATCAGGGTGTTCTTGATGGTTTTTACATGAATGTGCTCATCTTTGTTTCGTCCTGGAAACAGCCAATCATCAAGATTGTAGCTTTTCGGAGAAAAGTATGCCCGGAAATATTTTCGAAGCACGTCAAGGGATGCATCTGATAAAATGGTATACCGGTTTGTGTTATGCTTTGCATTTTCTACCCGAACCCGCATGGTTTTACTGCAAATGTCACGAATCCTTAACTCGGCAACTTCGCTGACCCGTAATCCGCTTCCGTAAATCAACGATAAAATAGCTTTATGCTTAAGGTTAGTGGTCCCGTTTAAAATCGCCAGTACATCTTGTTTAGAAGGAATTACCGGAAATTTTTGCACCCTTTTCATCCGCGGGATTTTCTTTGAATTCCATTCCTTGTCCAGTATATTGCTATAGAGAAGCTTGACGCCGGAAATATAGTTATTTATGGTTCCTGCCGAAAGACCTTTGTCCCTCTTAAGGTGCAGGATGTACTGTTGGATATCGCTATCTGTAATGTCTTTCAGACATTTATGTCTGGTGTCTTTGACAAAGCTAATAAATGCACAGATTCTTCGCAAATATGATTCCCTTGAAGATTCTGGAGTACCTTTGAGTTCAAAGTACAGCTCGATCTCTTCTTTGTAGTAATCCATGGCGCTACCTCCTGATTTTTATGGTTCTTGAAAGCCGGCCCATAGGCAGCATCAGGAGGTAGGAGGAGATCTAGCTGTTTGGGTGCGTGTTCGTATTTTTGTTTGTAACTGTATCTTTGCACATGGTATAATCATAAAAGAAAAGTATGTTTCCTTTTTGGGTTTGTTTGTTTTGGCGAATTAACAATACCACAAAAAGGGCATACTTTTCTTTTTTTTATCAATTATTCTGGTAACAGTTTATTCCAATGCCATCGCGAAGCGATTTCGTTCTTCCATTGTCTTACCCTTATGACTTTAACATTTTATTTACCCTATCCTTATTTAAACCGGAAATGGCAGCAATCCTTCTTATGGACAGATTGGTTTTCTTTCTGAATTCCTTGATTAAGTCGTCCGTTATTTGCATCTTTGCACCACCATCAGAATCTTTTCCCAACTTCAACATTTTTGCAAAAAGTTCCCTCGCTGATTGCTCATCCATTACTTCAACTTCTTCCCTTATATCAATAAATTCCTCCCGTGCTTCTTCGTTCATAAATTTTTCAAAACGTTTTTGGGCTGTCCTTTTATCACTTGCAAAATGCCCTAAAACGGTTTCTGTGTCCACTACTTTGGTAAAGTAACTATTTTTATCTAAATAGCAGTTATAACTGCTCCATTCATAATCTTCCATTAATTCAACCATACCTGCTTTAACAGGATTCTGATGGATATATCTCGCTAAAGCAAGCACATAACTATCCTCTTCCACAGTTTCGCTTCTGAATCGATCCTGGAAAAGATGTCCCACCCTTTTATATTTCTTATTAAAATAATAGACGTAGCTAACAGAAATCCGCTTCATCACGTTAGCTACGTCTTCTATTCCTTCCTTTATCATCAAGTGCACGTGATTATCCATCAGGCAACACGCGTGTAGGGAGAATCTATTACCCTGACGTTTTTCATTAAGTATTTCTATAAACCGGTGTTTATCCTCTTCGTCCAGGAATATATTTTTCCGCTCATTGCCACGAACCATGATGTGGTAATAGCCGCTTTTACTCTTCTCTCTGCGGTGTCTGGGCATCTTTAATCACCTCTGGTTTATTATACCAGAGGCAGTTGGACTCAGCAAGACAAAGGAACCGTCCCCGTGTCTTTTCCCGAAAAAGTGTGTCTTTCGAGAAAGGAATTTTTGAAAAAGTGTCGAATAAAAAATAAAAACTGCGGATTATTGATTAGGCCACGAAGGCTGATTCTCTAGCTTCTTGGAGAGGTGCCTTTGTGGCCTTAACTTTTGGGGGAGGGGATATTTTTTATGATGTGATTTGATAACCCTCAACTGCAGGGAATTCCTGGGTCGATGAAATTCCTTGGAAAGGGGTCTGATTTGCGGTGGGCAGGCTTACAGATAGTTTTTCGTCCACGATATCTAAGCTGATAGTAGCCTTTATAACGATTGCTTTGCTCTTTCTTTTTCTGGGAGGGGCACAGTTCTATTTTCTGGTAAAGATCAGCGCCTTGGATCGGGAGGTGGAGCATGCGGACCAGGTTGTGATGGAGACTCATGCATTACAACTGTCTATTGCGGACCTTTTAATGCCCCCACACGATTACTTGATTACCGGTTCCCTTGAAGAACGCGAAAATTTTAAAGTATTGCGGACTGAAACCGAAAATATACTGACACGACTCCAGAGTTTGGATCCGGATTCTACTGCTGATATTTCACTAGTTGAACAGGATTTACAAGCAATTTGCGAAACTGCGGAAGCACTTTTGGGTTTAAGGGATCCGGTAGGTAATAAAGATGTGGGCCAACTAATGGAAGAGATGGACGCTAAAGAGCAAAAGTTGATAAATGACTTGTCCCGGTTTTTGACGCACGCTTCTGAGGTTAAACAAAATGCCGGTCTAACAAAAATCAGAGCTGTGAGAGCGATTAAATTCTGGGAAACATTACTGTTAGGTATGGCATTAATTCTTATACTAATTATAGCTATATTTACCAGACGCAGTATCGGCATGCCACTTTTAAAATTGCAAGCGGTAATTAATCAGGTGGCATCTGGTGACCTCACTGGCGGCAGTTTGCTGGCTAATACTCGTGATGAATTCGGAAGTTTAGCGAGGGCGGTTAATCAGATGATTCAGAATCTAAAGGATATCGCTTACAGGCTGACCGGAAAGGCGCGGGAACTGACGGAGCAGACGCAGCAGATCAGCAGCGGCACGGAGCAGACAGCTAGTGCGGCGACCAGTGCTGCTTCGTCTGTCAGCAAGGTCGCGGCTTTGGCGGAAGAGGTTTCGTCTGCCATCTCGAACCTTTCAGACGCGGCCGCGCAGACGGCGCAGCACGCGCGGGCGGGGCAGGAGGGCCTGGATAAGGTGGTGGCGCAGATGGCCGCGATCCAGCAGGCGACCCGAAACATGGTGGCGGCGATGGAACGGCTCGGGAAGAAGTCGGAGGAGATCAGCACGGTTGTTGAGTTGATTACCCAGATCGCCGACCAAACGAACCTGTTGGCGCTTAATGCGGCAATAGAGGCAGCGCGGGCCGGCGAGCAGGGGAAAGGCTTTGCGGTAGTGGCTGAAGAGGTTCGACGGCTGGCGGAACAGTCGGCTAGCGCGGCCAAGAAAATTTTCGGCCTGATAGAAGCGGTGCAGGAGGAGGCAAAGACAATGTCGGCAATGATGGACCAGAATGACCGGACGGTGTCAGAGGAGACGGTGCTGACCAGCGAGGTAGCCCGAAACTTCCGAGAGATCATCCAAGCGGTGGAAGACCTGAACGGCCAGTTCAAGGAGATCGCGCGGGCTACACAGGAAGCAGCTGGTGGTGTAAGCAACATCGCCACTGCGGCGCAACAGCAGACGGCAACGATGCAGGAGATGGCCTCCTCGACTCAGCAGTTGGCGGCAATGGCTGAAGAACTTAAGGGGCTGGCGCGACGATTTAAAGTGGCCTAGGAAACTGGTCAAAAAATCCCATTTTGGAAGTAACAGACCCTAAATTCAAGGGCTGACATGGAATTAGATGGGAAAACACAAACCATTGATCTTATTAATAGCTAAAATTACCGATAAATATCCCCAATATTACCCTAATATTGGTTTATTTCTTAAAAAAGGGCATACTTATCCCGTTGCCGGCTGAACTCCCTCTTTAGCATGTTTTTCCAGTAAGCGCGGAATGGTCATTATATTTCTGACAGCCCCGTGGATGGCAAGTTTAAATTGGGCCCAGACTTTACCAACTAACCGTGTTTTGCGTGCCCCGTGCCGGGTTAAGTGAGCGAGGAGTCAACTAAATCTTTGTCGGCATCATCAAACAAGCCTACCGCAGTTGCTGTTTCAAGTGTCATTTTCAATAATTTGCGGGCGGTATTATCTTCTAAAAACATTTTGCGGTAGTTTGATAAAGATGGATGGGTTATCCGGCATTCCGGGCTTCTGCTCAATCTTAAGGCATATTTTACCCGGTCATCAAATTGAGCGGCTTCATCCATTTCGCGGTCTGAATAGCCCTTTTCCAACTGGATGATGATAGCCGTCAGCATACGTGTCGGGCTTAATGAAGGGCGTCCTCTTCTTTCACTGTAAAAATGGGCGAATTGTTCATCATTAAGATTATTGTCTACCCACTGCCTCAGGCGGTAGTAAAAAGAGTTTTTGGGAATACGTTCTTGCCAATTGTCCATATCGGCAAAGCTTAGTTATTGATCTTTACTTCCGAGCATTATATTACCTCTCAGGATTTATCATTTTATCCTATTATATTATAATTTGGCATATTATTGGACATAGGTAGTATTTGAGCCTATTTTTTGACCAGACTCCTAGAGGGAGAGCACAAATTAGCTTATTACTTATATCGCCCATTAAATCTTTTCACCGAATACTTTTGAGCATTAATAGCTACTTTATCCTTTATCGCTTTGGCCAGGTCAATCCCCGTGGCTTTGGCCATTGAGATACAGTAGATTACCACATCGGCAAATTCTTCTCTTATCCTTTCCATAGGCATAACATCTTTGTCTTGGTCAACCCACTGAAACAGCTCCATTAATTCTGCGGCCTCGATGGTAATGGACATGAACAGGTTTTGGGAGAAGCAAAAATTTTAATGCCGTTTAAAAACTGGGAATTACCATACTTCTTACAAGGTTACCCACTTGGTAGGCCAACCTCAGTTCGCTTGCGCTATGTTCCAAGTTCCCCCTTCGGCGCACCGATAGACCCCACCGTTGGCCGGTGACGCCCTTGCCTACGGGTTGTCTTCCCGCTGGTTAGGTGACAGGGTTTCTTTCAACCCACCGGCTCGGCAGACATGCCGGGCGAACAATTAAGGGGACAGGAGACCTGTCCCCCTGTCCCTCACCAAGAATTTCACAAAGTGAAGCCTGACCCCTATTGTACTGGGTGGATAAGGGTAAGGCAGTTATCGTTAAACGTCATTTTCGCAGCTGAATCCTTTCTTCAGTTATGAGCGTTTACAGTTGAAAAACAGGAAGTCTGTTGTTTGTTTGCTATCTTACAATAATAGACCCGCCCGGTTATAATAAAACTCACCTCCGGATTGCGCAAAAGGTTATCACTGGGTAAAGATGCGCCTGACTCATGAGACCCATATATTAAACTTGATTAAATTTGTTATTCCCTCGGTGTTCAGCTTTTTTTGAAAGGATATAGCATCATTTTTTGTAGCAAACGCCCTGTCCAAAATCACAAAGTAATACTTGCTCCGGGTGCTTTTTACAACCCTGGTGGCATACTTTTTGAAGCGTTGACTTGCGGTGAGAGCATTGTCGTAGGTACTGTAAGCCCCGATACTTATAACATAGCCGGGGTTTTTTTTCGTATTTATTTCGTTTTCCTTTTTTGTGCTTTCTTCTCGTACCCGTCCATTCTCTTTATGCGTAATTGTCCTACGTCAAGACCTTTTAGAGTTAAACTGCGAAAGATTGCCTGACAAAACCTATGATTTTGCCTTGAATGTTTTTAGATTTTACCGGCACAATAAGTCCCTTAGTTTTATTCCCG
>JAALLO010000249.1_pt1 | contig 12657 bp, 17 predicted proteins | sample 7245941 | NCBI WGS metagenome assembly JAALLO01 (sample SAMN13049198, study PRJNA578106) | oil field metagenome | isolation source: filtered produced water from oil reservoir A2 | place: USA:offshore Texas | collected 2016 | reverse complement strand
GCTCCCGGTAATCTTAATATCAGGAATAGTTGGTACATGCCCGGCCGTAGAAATATCATTGCCAGAATCGTCTGCTGACCACCTTTCGCCATCCGCAGTTATAGATTTACTCCGGATCGTTGTCGCGGATGTGAACTTATAAGGATACTCCGATACAAGATTAAAAGAAAAAGGATAATATTCACTGTAATTGCGCATCAAGACGTGATTTCGAGGAGTGTTCTTATCCAGAAATACCCGGTACTCATACCCCTCTTCAGTGACCAGTGACTTCTCTCCATCACTCAAAAATGCTTTTAGGATATTATCATATTCCGCTTCAGTCTTCACCCTACCATCTAGCGTGATGCGCAGGCCTTCCAATCCGAGTACGGTGTTTGATGTCCTGTTTCCGTTCGGTATTTTGTTGCGGATGTTGGTCTTTGTGACTCTGAGTAATAGATTAGTTAGCTGAAACTCTATACCGTCAATTGTTGCCATGTTAATCGTTTCGTGGAGGGTAATTTGTGGGTGTTAATTCGTGTTTATATATTGACTTTTATCCTTTATATGTTTATCACTAGTTCAAGATAAAAATACAGCGGATAATATATATTGCATCAGGTGTCATATATTTTAGTATGGAATCACGATACCTTACTTTTATAATCTTGTTTTCCTTGCTTGCTTTTTCAGGCTGTGTTGGGGATTCTGTAGAGCAGAACAATACAACCAACAGCACATCAGATCAACAAGTTCAAAACATTGAATATCTTGAACAAAATGTCACGCCGGTTTTTGAGATAGGTAGATATGAAGCTCCGGAAGGCCATGTTTTTCTTATATGGGATATTCATATCAAGAACACCGGAGACACACTCATAAATACTAATCCTCATAATTGGAAAGTTTTGATAGATGGGGTAGAGTATTCGGCACACCAGGCCACATATAGTGAAAGCATTGCTCACGAAACTGTTAACATCTACCCAGGTGCAGATTATCAAACCAGTTTTGTATATCTTATCAATTCAGACGATTTCTTGAATGCTGACAATGTGGCAATAGGATATGTAGGGGCTTATAGGTGATCTCACCTGTCCCTTGGCACCCTTATAGGATTGCCTACACTGGCTATTGCCTGCTGCACTCCGTCTGACATTGTATCTTGGAACTCTCCCATACTTCCGGTTTCAACATGCTCGACATTGAAAGTTATTTCGAAGTGGTTATCCTGATTTACTTCTTGTGTAACTACTTCTTTTGAAGCCTCACCGGCATCGGTATTCAGATTTCCATCTTCCGGATTCCACAAACTGCTTATATTGTATTTTGTATTTGGATTGCCAGGAGTACCTTTCTCTATCCCTAACTCATCAAGCCTGTCACGAATATAATCGGAGTTCCCAGCCCAATCAGGAATTGCACTGTTGTTCTCTTCTAGAAGCTCCTTTTGTCTTTCCAGCTCATCGTTCTGACCTTCGATTTCTTCACGGGCTGCAGCCTGTGCCTCTTGAAAAGCTTCTGCGGCGTCTAGTTTTTCTTTATCGCTCATGCTATTCCAGACAGTCATATCTGGCATCATACCGCTGGAATACATCCAGGTCGTCGAAGGATCGGTTGGATCATACCCCGTTGGAACCATGCCCTCAGGCACTTCCATTTTCTGTGTAGTTACTACCCCGTACAGATCCCCGAACGTCTGTATGAGCAAAGATACGCCTTTGGCAGCAAACGATGCTCCCCCGGCCACATCATCAAAGAAGTCCTGAATGTTGTCATACCCTCCGGATTTGCCCCATTCATCGAAGTCTACAAGGACTTCAGTGAGTTCGGGCAATTCTTTTCGCCCGGCTTCTGCCATCATGTCGGTTAGGGTACCTTTGAGTGCTCGTGACATGTTAGCGAACTCGTCAGATGTCCGCGCAGCATCACCCTGAGCATCAGTTGTACCTTCCATGATGATATTGAGCCTTGCGAGTACTTTCTCCTGCTCGGATGCAGCACGTACACCACCCTCAATACCCATGTTGAGCAGTTCCTGGTCGAGTGTTGCCTGGGTGATTATGACACCATACTGGCGCATAGTCTCATGATTCCCCACCAGAGCAGACTGCAAAGCTGCAATTGTCTCAGGTTCGCTCTTGTTGTTGAAACTTGACATATCAACAGCAAGCTGGGTGAGGGTCTTTGACATCTCAGCACCCTCTTTACGAGAGAATCCAAGAGGTACAAATGTGTCCTGGAATGTTGAGAGGAAGCTCTTAAGCTCTTTCTCTGATCGTCCTACACTGTTTGAGAACGAAGTAGCCCATTCTTCCGCATCGCTTGCCTCATCTTTGAACACTGCTTCGAACTTGCTGTCGATCTCCTGCAGCTCACTACCTAGCGTGATTGCCCGTTTCGTTATGCCGACCATGGCAGCCCCGGCAGCAGCCAGACCCACGGCACCAAGACCAACCATGGTACTTGACAGGCCAGCGGCTGCACCATCCAGGCTCGATATTTTCTGCTTGGATTGGTCTACTTTGCGATCAAATGTGCCTTTGCGCAGGTCAAGGTCAACGTACAGCTCTCCTAGTGATTCACCTGTCATAGTTGCCAGCTCGATGATATGTCAGCGTTCAAATAATACGTTCTGTCGTCCGGGCTGCAGTTTCTCAAGTACTCGAGAGTAATGCCGAAATAGTGCAGCCGTCTACCTAATTCTTTTCCGTAATTAGATAATGCGAAAATTCTTGACCGCCCCGGAAGGCTCAAGGTCGGCGCGTGTTGCCAATGTTATGAATGCAGCCACAAACCCGTGACCTATCTCCCGCCTCTTGAGAAAGTCCACATCAATTGAATCATCGAGAACAAAGTCGGCCACCATGCCGTAGACTTCAAACAGGTCGTTCTCTATGTCGCTGCTCTTACCCTTGAGGATACCATCGAATAGCCTACGCATCGTATCAGATTCGGCTCCTGTGGGTACTTTTGCCCGGATAGGTACACCACACCACTCAAACTCAAATTCACGCTCATGTGATGCAAGGATTAGCCTCTCAGCTATTGTGAGGTTGGTCTCATCATCTTTCTGGATGTCATTGAATTTCTGTGAAAGTCTCGGATCCTCTTTCTGTCCGGTCTGGCTATTTGCTGTTGTTGCGGCTGTTTCTGTTGCTGCTACCATGTTAATTCGCTCCTAATGATCAAAAAAGAAATAAGAAAGGATTATGCAGAGACTTCAAACTCTGCATGGTCGTCCACGTTCATTGTGAATGAGTTCTTGTAGATCACGCCGGTACCAAGGTCCAGATTCCTGCCGGTTGGTGTGCATCCGTAGAAGAAATACTTGTACACCAGATTCCCGGATGCGTCAGTTTTCTTGCTTACTATTGCCCCTACTTTCCTGAATGCGGTCTGCTTTGTAGTCCACAGCTTATTGCTGCTCGAATCTATGACCTGGTCCCCCTGGAAAGCTTTTGGTAGGTCTTGGTTGTACACAAGTGAGTTGAGTGTGGCTGTCTGCCGCGTTGCTCCAGTCACAGTAATCTGGTTTGCCTGCCCGTCCACCTCTTCAGTAATTTCGTTCGCAGTCCAGTCCGTTGTTACTCCTTTACTTACTGCTACCTCAGACAGCGGAGTGGTTTCGATATCAAGGTAATAGATTACAAGTTCTTGGTCGGCCACGAGGCCAGTGTACTTGATTGACTGGACACCAGAGCTGTCATCCGCTGCTACCGATCCCCCCGCATCACTGAACTGATCTACTCCGGTAAGAACTCCATCCACAAGTAGCTGAATGCTTCCATACTCTGCTTTTTTAGCAAGGACTATGTATGTATTCGTTTCATCTGTCTCTGTTGTGGTTATTTTCTCGGTTTTCTGAACCCCGCCGATAAAATGCCGGACTTGCTGGCTGTGGGTTACGTCGTCGCCTGTATATTCTGCCATGTTGTTAATTCGCTCCGTTCATGTTTATTTTTGTTTACTGTTCTGTGTATTTGATAGCAAAGTCAATCGGGCTGTCGTAGATATCCCCGTCCCTGAGGATCCTATTACCGCGATACTGTACATTGATAATATGAAAAACATCGTCTGAGTCAGTCCACTGTGTATTTCGGACTACCTGACTCCGGAGAGCATACCGGACAGTATCAGCAAGGTTAGAAGCGTCCCGGTACCCGTGTTTATCATTATACTCGTCCTGCTCTGCCCGGCACGTTACCTGCAGGAGTTCCTCGTATGCCTTACTTACATCCTCATCCAGCTCCAAATCTCCTACTTTGGATATGACTATCTGGGGATACAGGGAGTTGAGGGGAGCCTCGCCCACAAATATGCGGTTTGCTGTGATGTTGAACACATCGTTGTTTGATATCAGGAAGGTTCTAAGAGCCGCTTCAAGGGTCATCTCTTAAGCTCCTGTGATATTGCTCTGATGATCTGCCTTTTGTGATTGAAAAATGCTGGCCTCATAAAGGGCTGCGCTGCCATCCTGACAGTTCCGAATTCCTGATACGGTGCATATTCGATGTTGGTGCCGCATCTGACAACCACATTACGCATATTCTTCTTGTGTGTCTGTGTAGTAATAGACCTGCGGAGTGTGCCAGTATCGACAGGACAGTACCGCTTTGCATGGCCTTCTCCGACCATGGCACCTTTTGTTAATGCCTTCTCGATCTTGTCCCGCATATCTTCTTTTAGCTCGTCCATGTTACCGAGAACTTCATCCATTCCGTAGATTCGTGTCATTCGACCACCTCAAGTTCACATGTCCAGTGATGCAGGCCATTGCGGTCATAAAAGGGTTTAGGGTTCTTGATAGTATATGTTCTCTCAAATCCTTCAGAGTGCCCTATTACTCTCTCGGCTATCATCGGGTCAATGTTTGCAGGCAATGTCACTGAGGGCAGCGATTTGAATATGTCCCCGGTTGCCTGGTTGATTATATCGCCACGGGGTGCATAGAATCTGCAGTTTGTAGTAATGTTTGACTTTGTTATGTCCGGGGTACCGTATTCGTCCAGGTGGTCGTAATTAGTACCGTTTGCTGATGCACTTCCCTGTGTAGAGCCGGCAAGGGTCTCGTTGTCGATGAATGACCCGGATACTCCATTCAAGACCATGATACCGTTAGAGTCTCCTGATATACTTTCTAGTATTCCGGATACCCCGCTCGACTGCCCGGTGATGGTGTCTCCTAACAGGAAGTTCTCAGTTTTATTATCATATCTGAGTTCCTGATCTACTGACTTATGCACTATCGTGCAACTGTGAATTAAGAGGTTAGTAAATGACAACATTATCACCATGTACTGAAATCATCGTCTTGGTTCGTGTCTGGTAATCTCACCTGGTCGAGTTTCGAGAACTCAAGAACTGAGTCTGCCCGATCAATACCGCCTGATGCTGCAAATCCCTGCTCATGTCGTGCAAGTTCCTGCTCATACAGGCTCATGTACTGTGTTTTCTCTGCATTGTCATACTGAATTGAATAATCGGAACCTATCTTTTCAGATTTAATATTGAGATTTCCGGTTTTTCTTTCAATGAGATCACACACTAGTAGTGCTATCATGTAATCTGTTGCATTATCTTCTTCTGCTCTGGATTCTACTACCCCGAGATATCGAGATAACTGTGCAGTCGTTATTGTTTCGTTGCCAGTGTCGCCCACTGAGTACGGGGATATATCTGCGATCCAATCAGCGTCTAGTGTGATAACCATTGCATCCCCTCAAAAAAGAAAATAGTACAGGTTCAGGATATTAGGCCTGTGATCTGTACTGCTGCCATGTTCTTGTCGCTGCTGTTCTTGAAAATGCAGTCCTTTGCCTGCCTGAATACATCGTACTGGTAGACCTTTGCACCACTGTCTCCATCGTCCCACTGGCGAGCTTTAACAGGGCCCTGACCGATTGCACCACACACCTGAGATTTACACAGGATTGCAGATTTTGCAGTAATGTTGTCATCTACAAATATGTTAAGTGAAGTACCCGGCATAATGCCCTCTGAGTTCTGCATGACGGTTGGGTTTCCGGTCGCGAGTGTGAGCAGAGTATCGTTTGATATGTACGCATCAAAGACATCCTGAGTCATGACGATTGCATCCGGCTTATATGGCTTCATGAGAGCCTTTGCTCTGGATATCTCTTTGTAGATGTTGTTGGTTGCTGTGTCCCAAAGCGTGGTTGCTTCCACAGTCTGTGGTGCAGTGTCAAGTGCTTCTGCTGACTTCTTATCGAGTGAGGCTGAAAGCTGCATTGCACTTGCAGATATCTGGATGCTCAGAGGACTGCCCTTAAGGCTCTTGATCTCTGCCTCATCGGAGGACATGAGCTTAACACGGTCCTTCTTGAGGTTGTATTCAAGGTTGTAGAACTTACCGCCGTTTACATCACTGTGCTCGAACTCGTCAAGATCCTCGTCAACGCTTCCGGCAGATGCTACTGGTATAGAACCTATAAGATTTGGAACCGGGACCCTCTGCAGAAGCTGTGAAACTCCCGACATCTCCACGGATTCCTTGAGTACGTTGGTAAGGATCTTCTTTGCATTGGCATCGAGTACACCATTAATACTTGTTGCTGTTGTTACTCCTGGCATTTTTTACACCTCACATCATACCTACATGAACCGTAGCAGTTCCACCTGATGCAAAAGCATCCAGTGCAGTTCCTACGATATCATATGCTGCAGCATGGTCCGCTTCTGCTACAAGACCACCTGCTCCGGCCATCACGTGTGCACCTTTTGCGATTGCTGCTGCCGTTGCCGTGACTTCCACAGGGCCCTCAATGACTATTCTTATTTCTTCACCTGAGCCACTCGCTGCATCTAGTGCCACGCCGAACTTACCAACGTCTGCATCTGCGGCCGGACCCCAATACCCGTCAGCTCCAATGTGTACAACCTGACCAACTGCGACTGCTGCACCGCTTGTGACCTTGATAACCTTACACGGTCCTTTCATATCTCCTGCTGCCATTTTTACCACCTTAAATCAGATTGATACCCATTTCTTCCAGGTCCTTATCTACCTGGACGTCGTCGTCAGTCCTGCCATGCTGCCTGAACTGCTGCCCTTCTTCTTCTGTGCCGTCTGGCTGCTTGTTCATAGCATCGACAACCTTGAACATGAATGCCTGCGGGTCTTTCTCCCACTCTTCTCTGGCGGCCTTGGTTGCTGCTTCGTCGTGTACTAGTCCTTTTGGTAACTTGTTCTTGAGAGCTTCCCACTTTCCGTCGATCTCTTTCTGTTTAAAAGTCTGATTTTCTTCCTCAAGTGCTTTTATTTTCTCATCCTTTGCTGCGTTCTCATCTTCGAGAGTCTTATTTTTGACCTGCTCGGATTTGAGCTCCTTCTTTGTGGTCTCCAGTTCCTGTACTGCTGCTTCATATTTGTTCTGAACAGCGACAAGCTGAGTGGAAACTAGTTTGTCATTCGTTTCGTCTGGCATGTTTTCACCATTTAGTTGATTTAGTTGATTTGAATTATGAGAATCTTTGTTGAGTATGCCGGTGCCAAGATCACGGGGGAGGTCGCGCTCTGTTTCTTGGAACACCAGGATATTTTGTGGTCTTGTGCCGACATACTCACCATTTTGTTTTAGAGCCCAGAAAGCGGTAGATAGAGACAGTTTCCCCTCATCAGATAACTGTTTCATTTCCGGGTCAGTAAAATTGAACTTGCCCCACAGCCTTGGATGACCTTCTTTCTTGATAGTGGGGTTAGAAAATGTACCTACATGACGGCCTTTGACAGCTTCCAGGGCTGCCTCGGGATCTCTCTCATATAGTTCCATATCAGGATGGTCTTGAGCAAACACAAGGGGGATGCCATCCCAATCTTTGAGACTGGATTCAAACATCGATGTAGAAAGTGGCACGCCTCCGACATTTCGGTCGAGAGTCTGAACTATGACATCGTGTGTGGAGTACGGGCTAGCTTCGCTATGCAAAAACAGTCTAGGCTCGGTGATGACCTTCTGTTCATCCATGTTAATTCGCTTCTTTGTTAATTCGTTCAAGTAGTTGTTAATTCGTTTCAGACCAAAGCAGCCACAAAATCCTTGCGTTTGCTCTTAACAATTGTATCATGTAAGTTGCATATATAAGTTATGCCGCAATTCATACGCAGCTACCCTAAAAAGTGAATGTGTCTTTCTCACCATATTTGTCAAGTTCTCGCTCTGCTTCTATGTACCATGATCGTGTTGAGCTCTGCCTACCATCAAGTGCTTGCATGATATCCCCCATGTTCGCCGGCCGGGTGTTACCGGTGCTCAGAGCTTCGTGGAGAGGGAGATCAAGAGCATCCTCACATAGTGCTGTCAGGTCTGCCCCGGAATAGCCTGCTGTCATTGCTGCAATATCAGCCGCATGTATTCCAGCGAACGGTTTGTTTTTGAAATTGTTTGAAAGGATTGCTTCCCGTGCAGGTTGGTCAGGTTCTGGGATAAGTAGTAGTTTGCTGAATCTGCCAGGCCTGCGAAAAGCTGGATCAATTAACCAGGGGGTATTTGTTGCAGCGATAACAAGGAAGTTATCGTTCGATGTATCCACGCCGTCCAGTTGCGTTAGTAGCTCGTTCACAACCCTCTTGATGTAGTCCTCTGACTCACTTCTGCGGGAGGCTATGCTGTCTATCTCATCAAAGAATATGATTGCTTTCTCGTGCTCCCTGGCCGCCTCAAACACTTCTTTGATATGTTGCTCGGATTCACCTACATAGCGTGACATGATAGTCGATGTCCTCACATTTATGAAGGCTGCCCCGCTCTCATGTGCTGCCGCCTTTGCCATCATGGTTTTACCACAACCAGGAGGACCGTACATTAGAATACCCTGTCCGGCTTTCTTGCCGTAATAGTCATAGATGTGCTTGTGTGAGAATGGATAGATAATGGCCTTCCTGATCTCCCGCTTTACGTCCTCAAGGCCTCCTATATCTGCAAATGATATGTCAGGTATTTGAGCCATGACTAGATTTTCTTTAATGCTCTTTGCATTACCCTCGTTAATGCTGCGTGGTAGCACTCTTTTTGACAGGTCCTGATAATCTTCTGCTCTTTGCTTATAGTACTCGGGGTTGTCAGTTTCGAGGTCGTTGGCTATCTGAGTGTAGAGTTTTGCACATTCTGCATACAGTTCACTTGCCCTGTGCGGATCATCTTTCTCAAGACTGCTCGCCGCCTGTGCATAGCCCCTTGCCTCTGCCTCTGCTGTATAATTCATAAGAACCTCGTCAGAAAGTATATAACCAACATTAATTAATTTAGTAATAGAAAGGTGGTGAGAATATCACTACCCTCCCATCCCGTCAACTCGTTTTAATTTTAAACTACTTCCCATTCGAGAGAAAAGAGATCCATCTGCGAAGGAGTCCATGGCACCAAAAAGCCGTCGGCATTTACCATCATTATGTACGGGTCTACCTTCACCTCTTTGCCCACGGGAATACCCATCCCCTTTGCCGTAACCTCGTTAGCTGGAACTCCGTTTAGATATCCGGGCTGCATGAACAGATACATATCCTTTCCATTCCAGTTTTTGTTTGTAATCTTTTTCCCTGATTTAAGTTCCTTTAGTGCTTCTTCAAAGACCATATAATCACCATAAAAAATAACAGCCGGAGAGTCCCGGCTTTAAAGGTCCTGGCTGATATCCTTCGGGATTGTTCCCTTCTCAGCTCTGATCTTTGCACGAGTTTCTGCCCGGATAGCTTCCTTGCGCTGATTGTTGCTTACGTCATCGACATATGCGGCCTCCATAGAGGACTCTACAGTCTCTGTGATATCTGACAACTTATCCATTGCACTCTGCATCTCGATTGCATTGCTTTCGATCTCTTCTGCCGATACGCCCTGCATCTCAAGCCCTTTAACAAGTCCAAGAAACTCATCATTCATCTTAGCAAACTCAGCAAGTGATTCACATTTCTCAAGCTTATTGACGTAGTTGTTTCTAGCTACTATCTGCTGAGACAGTGATTTTATCAGGCCTTCCTTTGATACGATCTTATCAAGGAGTGCATCAGCCTCGCGTGTCATCCCCCTGGATTCCAACGACTCATACTCCGCCATCAGTCTCTTATAATCTCTTCTCTCGATCTTCTCCCTGGATTCAAGTTTCCTGATGTCTATCGTGCAGCGTTTGATAGCTTCAGCAGGCGTGGGGGCTTTAGCCCCTGTTATTGCCCGCTTGGCTCTGGTCAGATTCTTTTTTATCGTTCCAGCCATTACCGACCACGCCCTTATACGAGCACCTTCTGTAGTGCGTTAAGGTCGCTGGTGTTCTTGCTCATAGCGGCCTTGACAGCCTGATAGAGCTTCTCCTTCATCTCAGGGGTTGCATCCTTGTTAGTCATGAATTGTGTCATGTTAAGCTGCTTGAATGCAACCACGAGGGCCTTTACCGCTTCGACATCGACCTCCTCAAAAATATAATCCATATCCTTGGTCTTGCCATCTGCTACGAGTTTGATAACAGTGTCTCTCTCGTCGCGAGATACGCCTGCAAGCTCAAACATTGCATTCATGAAACTCTTGAGCTCCTCATCAGTCATAGTTCCCATGTTGTAAAACCCTTCTATGTCCTGAGCATCAAGGTTTTCCAGTTTTTTGGCGATCTTTGCCAGCTTTCCTGTGTTGAACTGTGCAAGGACGAGACTCATGTCTGCTGCATCGATGTCACCATCCTTGACAATCTTCCACATGACTGGTACGTACTTCCTCATTGCGAGGGTGACAGCACCAATCGTAGCCACTGCAAACCATGACAGCGACTCTAGATTTTCCATAATTATCGTTTCTATGGCCATATTTTACCTCTATTTTTTGGTTTTAGATAGTTGTAATCCAATATGAGTGGAAGAAAAACAAAGCGTAAGCTCACCGAGTAGCCTATCCAGTACAGAACAGTCTAATTCGTTTCATAGCTGCCATGTTAATTCGTTCCGTTGCTAATTTTGACGAAGGTTGCATATATAAGTAATGTTCTTAGGCAAGATTTTGCAGGCTTTTATAAGATAATTCTTAACCCTGTCAGAATCGCCCTGCCGGCCTTGTTGCTCGCGAACACTATCGCTATATCGTGCACGATGTTCCCGAGAAGGCCCTGCAGGAATACGGCATAGGTTATCATCATAGCAATAACCATGATGAAGAAATAGTCCCACTCGTACGGAATCGAGGGGTCTTTCCATCTTTTCAGGAAGAATGTGCCGTAATGATAGAACAACTCCCCGACTATGGCGAGGTATAGGTTTATCATGTTAATTCGTTCCTCCGTTAGTTGTTAACAACTGGAGCAAGGGCACAGCGGCACGCAGGATGTACGGGAATCTCATCCGGTAGGTTATCAATCTCATAAACATTATTGGCAAATGGTGCGCACAGCTCACATGGCTCAAATACTAACCATTTTACTTTTTCAATCCCGTATTTTTTGAATCGGTTGATAGCCCCATGGTTCTGGATCCGTGCTACCTCAGTGCGTGCGATACGGGTTGCCTGACTCTCGAGAACATCAACCTCGCTCCGCAGGGCCTTGGCAATGTCAGGGATACTCTGACCTTCTTTTATGCCCTTTTCAATAACATTGACTATCCTTTTTCGCTCGTCTTTTGTGCGGTCCCGGAGCCAGTATATTTTTTCGCCTTTGATAGTTGTGTATCCGGCCTGTACTTCCTTCCTGTACGCTTTCACATAGTCCAGGGCTTCCTGCTGCACTACATCGAAGTCGATGTCTATTTTTAGTTTCCTGTGCGCCCATACATCCCCGGCCATGTACGCTTTGCCTGCGTTCTTGACAAGGATCGTGAGCCGCTCAGATGCCATGATACCGACCGCTGACTCGACAGCCTGCTCAAGATCGGGAGGGAATTCGTCTATCCTGTCAGATTCGTTTTGAGGCATTATTCAACACTCTCCTTGACAGCTTCCATGATCTTATCGCTCATAGATTCCAGGCTATCCTTGAGAGCACCATCGATAAGCTCCTCTGTTTCCTCAATGGCCTTGACATAAGGATGTTTGCGGAAGTTTAGCGGCTCGTGGTTGTGGTTATGGTCGTGGCTGTGCTCTTTCATCTTGAATGGTAAGGCTTCCGTGGGTGCCTGTGTAGGCTGTTGAGATTGCCAGAACTCGGCTATCTTTGCCCGCTTCTCATCGTCAACCGGGTCAAATCCGAGCTTTGCCCTGATGTCGTCCAGGTCAACCGCCTGACCTTTGATAGCCATGTCAACCTGTTTGATGTGCAGCTCGCTCTGATCTGGTTCGATTGTAGGGATATGCAAGTGTACCCGGTAGCCTTCCGGGAATGCATTGTACTCAAAGTATTTGTTCAGGAGCTGCTCGAACTGATCCTCTAACCATCTGTGCTCGCTCTGAATCGCCTGGTTGAGTAATTGCAGCTCAGGGCCTGATGAGCCGAGTGGATGGCTCCCGTCTTTGCTGATGAGCTTGGCCGGTGAAAAATAGTCGTTTATGACTTGCTCCAGGACCGTGATAGTATCGAGGATGTTCTTGCTGCCCTTTGTGTCAACAGTAACGACCTCCATGTTTTCTCTGAGTTGGTACTGCTTGTTAACGCCCCAGTTCTTAATGATCTTGTTAGCGTACTCGACATCACCCACGCCGCCGTTCTTCTTGTTTGCCCCCTGTGGCTGTGTGACTTTGATAAAAA
>JAALLO010000242.1_pt1 | contig 13275 bp, 14 predicted proteins | sample 7245941 | NCBI WGS metagenome assembly JAALLO01 (sample SAMN13049198, study PRJNA578106) | oil field metagenome | isolation source: filtered produced water from oil reservoir A2 | place: USA:offshore Texas | collected 2016 | reverse complement strand
CTGGTGATACTTTTTCATGCCTCTGCTGGTGCCGCGTCAGCGGCGTGGTCGTCTACCTTATGCTATGCTTAACCCGCTTTAACCTCAATGCGAAGTTTGTCGGCAACCATGGCGATAAACTCACTGTTGGTGGGCTTGCCCCTTTCCAGGTTGATGGTATAGCCAAAGAATTTATTCATCATTTCCACATTGCCGCGATCCCAAGCCAGCTCAATGGCGTGCCTTATGGCGCGTTCAACTCTGCTTGGAGTGGTGTGGTACTTTTTGGCAATAAGGGGGTATAACTCCTTTGTAACGGCGCCCAACAGGTTTACCTCGTTGATGACCATAATTATGGCATCGCGTAGATAATGGTATCCTTTAATATGGGCCGGTACACCCATTTCATGTATAATATTGGTTACAGCTACACCCAGGTTTTGGGGTTTGGAGGGATTGATATATTGCGATACATTAACTCCCTCCGATAACTGCCTGATCCGGGTTGCCAAAACCGAAAAATCAAAGGGTTTTAGGATATAATAATCCGCACCCAGCTCAACGGCTCTCTGGGTTACACTTTCCTGCCCGAAGGCTGTGAGCATTATCACCTTGGGCCTGGGGGTGATCGCCCCGCTGGACAACTTTTCCAGCACACCGATACCGTCCAGGTGGGGCATAATAATATCCAGTACCACAATGTCGGGACTTTCTTCTTCAATTAGTTTGAGAGCTTGATTACCGTTATGAGCAATTCCCGATAATTCAAAATCCTCCTGGTGATTTATAAATTCCTGTAAAAGATCGCATAACTCACGGTTATCATCCGCAATAACCAGCTTAGTTACCTTTTTCATCATTAGATTCCCGCCTCCTAAAAATTTTTGCCTTTTTTTCTCTATAAAATTTACTCTTCGACGGCGAGAGGAAAAGTCCTCCTATTATCCCAGCAAAAATTTGGAAATAATTTCCGATAAAAAATGAGGCTTTTCAGCCTCAGATACCTGTCTCATTTTTTCACTTTTCATCGAAATATCAGCTTCTTTTAACATCCATTCCGCTAAAACTCCGTAGCCCCTGGTGGGATCATTAATAAAAACGTGGGTCACTGCTCCTACCAAACGTCCTTCTTGAATTATAGGACTTCCGCTCATTCCTTGGATTATTCCCCCGGTACACTGCAGCAGTTCTCTGTCGGTAATTTTTAATATCAGTCCTTTGCCGTCGGACCGGGAGTTTGGTAACACTTTTTCTATTTCTATATCATATTGTTCTATCCTGTTGCCCTTTACCACTGTTAGAATTTGCGCCGGACCAGGTTTAATCTCATTGTTTAAAGCCACAGGAACCGGTTTGTCGTAAACAGGATTATCAACGGGGTCATCGAGTTTGCCGAATATTCCGTACCTGGTGTTTTTGGTGATATTTCCCGTAAGAGTACTTTTTCCCTCAAAGAGTCCTATTTTTTCCCCCGGCCTACCCCTTTTACCCGGATGGATACTTTGTATATTGGCACCCACCACGCATCCATCGGCAAGATCAATTTGCTGCGCCGTGTCAATGTCTGCAATCATGTGTCCCAGTGCCCCGTAGCTCCCGCTTTCCGGGTGATAAAAGGTCAATGTTCCCACCCCGGCGGCACTATCTCTGATAAAGAGCCCCAGCCTGTAGCGCCGGGTTTCCGAACAATAGGTGGGTTTTATGGTGGTGGAAAAGGTTTTATCTTTTCTTTTTATTTTTAATTGAAGAGGTTTTTTCTCCTTGCCGCAATTGTCGATAATACTTCGTAATTGGGCGTCACTTTTTATTTCCAGGTCATTTACCTTTAATATAATGTCACCCACTGAGATACCGGCATCAACCGCTGGGTTTACTTTTTTACCGCCCTTGCCCTTTATATCCGCCATGCCCACCACCATTACTCCGTGGGTGTGAAGAAGTACACCAATGGATTGCCCTCCGGGGATCACTTTTGTTCTGGGAACGACATTTACCACCATTTCCCGTACAGGGATCATTCCGAAAAGCTTCACCTGCATGTGGAAGGTTCCGGGGGTTCCGGCAACGGGTGATTCATCTCCGGGTAAAAAGGAAAGATTTTTGCCCGGGGAGCCACTTGTTTGCAGGTATTGTTTACCTTCCTGGTTGACATGAAGACTTAGATTTTTTAATACGGCGCCGGGAAGGTTAAAATCCGGTTCAATTTTATCACCAACAAAAACATTTTTTGAAGAGGGAAATGCTAAAAAACTTAGGGCTTGTCCGGATAAAAGAAAGCAAATGAGAAAAAATAACGACAAGTATAAACAAGTATATTTTTTGCTTTTTTGGCTGCTGCTCAGGTCAATCCCTCCCTGGTGTTTGTGTTAGATTTTTCACCTCCGTTTTTTATATCTAAGTGTCAGAGTGTAATATTAAATTGACCTGAGCAGAACGCTAATATTCCGCCCTTATATGCCGTTGTTTGCCAAGCTCGTGACTGGCAAGGTGCAAAGACTTATTGTTAGTTTTTTGAACAATTTCCGTCCACAAAAAAACCCGCCTTTTCATAAAAAGCGGGTACTAACTTTAAAAAATTATTACAAAAAATTTTTTTAGTCTGCTGATGAGTTATTTTTTTGCTTTAACAGCTGGCTGGCGTGATCCATTACCGCCCGGGAAAGTTGTTTTCCGCCCAGCATTCTGGCCAGTTCTTTGATTCTATCTTCACCTTCCAGTTTTGCTATCCCCGTAGTGGTTTTTTCGGTGTCAAATTGCTTATTAACATGGTAATGGGTATCTGCCAGGGCAGCGATTACCGGTGCGTGGGTTACAACGATAATTTGGCGCTGGAGGCTTAAATCTTCCAGCTTGCGGGCCACTGCTTGAAGAGTCTTACCTCCTATCCCGGTATCCACCTCATCAAAAACCAGAGTGGGAATACCATCCACAGAGGCCAAAATATTCTTAAAAGCCAACATTATCCGGGAAAGCTCTCCACCGGAGGCTACTTTTGCCAGGGGCTTGGGTGGTTCACCGGGATTGGTGGAGATTAGAAATTCAACATCCTCCAGCCCGTTGACCCCCGGCTCGCAGGGCGTTTGCCTCACCTCCAGCAATACTCCATGCATTTCTAAATCACGCAATTCCCTTTCCACCGCTGCCTTCAGCTTTTCAGCAGCATCACGCCTAAAGGAAGAAAGCTTTCGGGCTGTCTGATAATACGACTCTTCCAGAAGGCTGCACTCCTCGCTGAGTGCCTCCTCTTTTTCTTCACTGTTGTCCAGTTCCTCCAACTGCGCGGCCGCATCATCCCTGAACTTTATAATCTGGTCCACCGATTCACCGTATTTTGCCTTTAAACGGGAAATTTCGCTGAGCCTTGACTCAATTTCCTCCAGGCGGCCCGGTTGAAATTCAATATTATCCCGGTAGGAGACAAGATCCCTTGCTGCCTCCTCAACCAAATATAGCGCCGAGGATACATTTTCCAGCAATTGATGGATATTCTCGTCATACCCCTTTAGCTCTTCCAGGCTTTCCACGGCTTTTCCCAGCTGATCCACAGCCGCCGGAGCGTAATTGTCACCGGAATAAAGGGCCACATAGCCTGCCTGAGCTAACCCGGCAATCCTTTCGGCGTTGGCAACTTTGATCTTTTCCGCCATCAATTCCTCTTCCTCATTCTCCTTTAAAGAAGCCGCATCGATCTCCTCAATTTGGAACCGCAGCATATCCGCCTGCCTTGCCCGTTCCCTGCGGTTTGATTTGATGGCATCTAATTTCTTTTTTACCCCCACCCATTCTTGATATATCTTTTTCAGACGGGTTTTTTGGGATAACAACTCTTCCCCACTGAACCTGTCCAAAAGCTCCATGTGCCGAGCTTGGTTTAAAAGGGACTGCTGCTCGTGCTGACCGTGCATGTCCAATAAATAATTGCCTATTTGTTTATATAACTGTAAAGTTGTGATCTGTCCGTTAACCCGGCAGAAGTTGCGTCCCGACCTGGAAAGCTGCCTGGATAAAATAAGAAGATTGTCCTGGCATTCCACCCCGGCTGCATCCAATATTTCCCTTAAATGAGGCATGCTCCCGGTTTCAAATACCGCTTGAACAGTGGCCTTGTCTTTATCGCTTTTTATGTATTCGGCATAGGCCCTACCCCCCAGTGCCACCTGCAAAGCTTCAATAATTATTGATTTTCCCGCTCCGGTTTCGCCGGTTAACACAGTAAGACCGGGCTTAAGGGATAATTCAAGGCTTTCAACCAGACCGAAATTGGTTACGGACAAACTCATAAGCATTCAAATCACCTTCCTGCAAGGTCGGTCAAACGTTTTATTACGGCGGGGGTTGCTTTTTTGGGCTTAACGATAATTAAAATGGTGTCATCACCGGCCACCGTTCCAATTATTTCCTCCCAATTGGCAAGATCCAGGGCTGAGGCCACACCCTGCGCCTCTCCCGGGTGGGTTTTAACCACTATTAGATTTTCACTATAGTCAAGGGAAATTACCGAATTCTCAAAAAGTCTTTTTAGACGGTCGTTATTTTGCAGCGAAATAGTTTGTTCCGGGAATGTATAATGGGATGTACCGTTGGCACCCACGGTTTTTACCAGTCCCAATTCCCTTATATCCCTGGATACCGTGGCCTGGGTGGCATCAAAACCCGCATTTCTCAATTCTTCCACCAGTTGCCCTTGCGTGCCAATGGGTTTTTGGGCTATGGCCTCCAGGATTTTTTTTTGACGCCGGTTTTTCACTTTATTTGCACCTACCCTTTTTTTGCACCATAATGACGTAGGGAGAACGGTTATCCATATTGGGAAAAACCATTCTGGCAGTCCAGTAAAGGGACGGATCAAGGGATGAGATAAAATCATCCAGCAGGCCGGATTCCTCCCGGGCACCGGGATGTCCCCGGTATACCACCATGGACAACCGTCCCCCGGGAGCAAGACAGTTTAATGCCTGTTCCGCTGCCCCGAGAGTGGTGCGTGGAAGGGTCTTTATTTCCTTGTTACCCCCGGGCAGGTAGCCAAGGTTGAACATAACAGCTTTACAGGAACCGGGATCAAGGAAATTTTCCATGAATTCATGCCCTTTGTTTAACAGGGTCACCCTTTCCGTCAAGGCTTCCCCTTGCAGGCGCCGATGCGTTTCTGCAAGGGCTTCTTCTTGTATGTCAAAGGAATAGACCCTTCCGGCATGTCCCACCAGCCGGGCCAAAAAGAGCGTATCATTGCCGTTACCGGCGGTGGCATCCACTGCGATGTCACCGGATTTTAAGACCTGGCCAATAAAGCCCTGTGCTATATCAACGGCACGGGGAGCTTCACTAGAGCAGTTAAAGGGGGACTGATTAATCATCTCTGTCACCTTGTTTTAATTTTTGTCTTAGGATACCGAAAAAGTTACGGTCGGTAAGCTTTAAAAATTTAGCCCGGTACGGAGCTTTATTTATTACCACCGAATCTCCCTGCTGCAGCTTTAACCCGTGCTGCCCGTCCACGGTGAGCATAACTTCCCCCTGATCCGAAAGTAGATTCACTTTAACTTCACTGGTGGGAGATATGATTAAGGGCCGGGCCCAAAGAGCGTGGGGACAGATGGGTGTAATAATCATTAATTCTATGTTGGGAACTGCAAGGGGACCTCCTGCTGAAAGGGAATAGGCAGTTGACCCGGTGGGGCTGGTGATAATAATCCCATCCGCGGGGTAGGTGGTAAAAAACTGGTCATCCACCAGTGTTTCCAACATTATAATTCTGGCGAAGCCGCTTTTGGTAATGACCACGTCATTTAAGGCAATGGTTTCTTCAATGGTTCGGCTATCCCTGACCACCTTTGCCTGCAGCATCATGCGCTGTTCCACACGATATTGATTTTTTAACAGCTTATCCAGCGACTGAAACAAGTCCGGCAGTTCAGTTTCCGTTAAGAATCCCAGGCGGCCCAGGTTGATGCCGAACAAGGGGGTACCATAGGGCGCGGATAAACGGGCGCAATTGAGGATGGTTCCGTCTCCCCCCAGTACCAGCAGAAAGTCGGCGTGCTGAGCAAGTTCGTGCCAGTTGTTGCCATTGGAATTTCTATTTAAAGAACTTGCTGCCTCCCTGTCCATGAGTACATAACAACCCCTGGACTCAAGCCACTCTACAATTTCTCCCAATAGTTCAACAACCCTTTTCTTCTCAACATTGGCCCAAATCCCTATGTTTTTCAAAAAATAACCCCCTGTGAATTATTAGGAGCATAGGAAAGTTCCATCTTCTTAACTACTATAATACTACTAATTTTTCCTGTTAAGGATATCTTTTTAACAGAAAAAAGTAAAATTACCAGGCAGTATTTAAAAAAACTCCAGCAATAAAAAAGCCCCTCAGTTTAGGCCGAGATGGGCTGATCTTACAACTTCCGGTATAGTGGAATCTTCTATCAAGGATGCAGGATGCGCTTTGGTGAAATACAAAAGGTATTCAATATTTCCCTCGGGTCCCTTAACCGGGGAAAAGTCCAGACCCTTTATTCCCCAACCCAAACCGGTAACAACACCGGTTATCTTTTCAATGGCCTCTACGTGAACAGCCGGGTCGCGCACTACCCCTTTTTTGCCCACTTTATTTCTCCCGGCCTCAAACTGCGGTTTAATTAAAGCCACACCCTGGGCGTCCGGCGTGGATAATTCCTGGATTCGGGGTAGAACCAGGCTGAGGGAAATAAAGGAGACATCTACGGTGACAAAATCAGGAATATCTGCTAGGCTGTGCGGTTCCAGGTAGCGTATATTTGTTCTTTCCAGTACTACAACCCTGGGATCGTTGCGAAGGGACCAGTCCAGCTGCCCGTAACCCACATCAACAGAATAAACCATGCGGGCACCGTTCTGAAGGGCGCAATCGGTAAAGCCACCCGTGGAGGCTCCTATGTCCAGAACTATCTTTCCCTGTAAATCGATATTGAATTTGTAAAGGGCCTTTTCCAATTTCAGGCCGCCCCGGCTTACATACCTGGGTTTCTCCTTTACGGTAACCCGCACCCGGGAGTCGTAACTCTTTCCTGGCTTATCCACTTTTTGATCATTAACCAGGACCTGACCTGCCATAATGGCCGCCCTTGCTTTTTCCCTGCTGTTGAACAATCCCCTTTGTACCAGTATAACATCAAGTCTATCCTTTTCTTGCTTGGAACCCATATACTTATGAACCTCCGGCCTGCACCTTGACAGCTCGCATGCTGGGTACTTGTGTGCGCCCTAGCAGCTGTAGCGCTTTGTGGATTAATGAATCAGTTGTCAAACCGTACTTGGCTCGCAATTGACCGGGCTTGCCGTGCTCCACGAAATTATCGGGAAGTCCCACCCGTTCCAATTGAAAACCGGTTGCACGGTTGTTAACCAAAACCTCCATAACGGCACTTCCAAAGCCGCCTGCTAGAACATTCTCTTCCACGGTGATTATCTTTCCGGTTCGAGCAGCGTATTTTAGGATATTTTCTTCATCCAAAGGTTTTACAAACCTTGCATTAAGAACGGTGGTTTCAACACCCTGACCCGCCAGGGCATCCGCGGCGGCGAGGGCCATAGATACACAATTTCCCGCCGCTATAAAGGTAATATCACTGCCTTCGCGCAGCACCTCGGCTTTCCCCACGGGAATGGTTGTGGGGTCATCCTCCAGGGATACTCCTTCGCCCGCACCCCTGGGATAGCGAACTGCACAGGGACCGGTATGCTGCAGCGCCGTTTTTAACATGCTCCTCAGTTCATTTTCATCCATGGGCGCCATAATGGTAATGTTGGGTATCACCCGGAGATATGAATAATCAAAAACTCCATGGTGGGTGGGACCGTCATCGCCCACCAGACCGGCCCTGTCAACGGCAAACACAACGGGTAAATTTTGGAGACACACATCATGCAACACTTGATCATATGCCCGCTGTAAAAAGGTGGAGTAAACAGCCACCACCGGCCGGTAACCGTTCTTGGCCATGCCGGCAGCCATGGTCACTGCGTGCTGTTCAGCAATGCCCACATCAAAAAATCTATGGGGATAACAGCTGGAAAATTCGGCCAATCCGGTGCCTCCGGTCATGGCTGCTGTAATGGCCACTATTTTTTCATTATCCTTTGCCTCTTTAACAAGGGTTTCCCCGAACACCTGTGTATAAGAAGGGGGGGTTTTTTTCTTTGTGGCCTGTCCGTTACTAATATCGAAGGGTCCTATACCGTGATATTTGGCCGCACTGTTCTCCGCCGGCCGGTACCCCTTTCCCTTCCTGGTAATCAGGTGTACCAGTACCGGCCCGGGTGTATCCTTTGCTTGTTTCAAAGTGGAGGCAACACTTTGAATATTGTGACCGTCCACCGGACCGTAATAAAAGAAACCCAGTTCTTCAAAGAACATACCCGGTACCACCAAATACTTAAGGCTGTCCTTTAACCGGTCTACTACTTTAAGTACGGTGGTGCCAATGGAAGGAATCTTACGCAAAAGCTGCTCCACTTCATCTTTTCCGCGGGAATACATGGGGTCGGTCCTCAGGCGGGTAAAATAGCTTGCCAGGCCCCCTACATTGGGAGAGATACTCATTTCGTTATCATTTAAAATAACTATTAAGTTCCTTTTAAGGTGACCGGCATGATTAAGCGCCTCAAAGGCCATTCCCCCGGTCATGGCTCCGTCCCCTATAACGGCGACAACATGATTGTTTTCACCCTTCAAGTCCCTGGCCAGGGCTATTCCCAGAGCAGCGGAAATGCTGGTACTGCTGTGCCCGGTTACAAAGGCGTCGTGCTCGCTCTCGGAAGGATTGGGAAAGCCGCTTAATCCCCCAAACTGTCTTAGTGTATGAAATCTTTCCCTGCGCGCGGTAAGTAATTTATGAGTATAGCTCTGATGCCCCACATCCCAGATGATCTTGTCTGTGGGTGAGTTAAAAACCCGGTGTAGGGCCAGTGTCAGTTCCACAACTCCCAAATTAGGTGCCAGGTGTCCCCCGTTTTTAGATACCGTATGAATTATTTCCTCCCGAATCTCCCGGGCCAATTGGTTTAATTCATCAAGGGACAAAGGCTGTAGATCCTGTGGTGAGTTTATATTTTGGAGAATTTTTGTCAAAATTTCACCTTCCATCATGGCCCTAATTAAAGAACCCATTCATTTTACCTGCGCCGCCTGGGAACAAATTGACGTCCCGTTATCCGTTCTAGGTTAGAAGTTATTCTACCCACTAAAAATATAATATCGTTGGCTCTGCTTAAGGCCAACTTTTTACCAAAAGCCTTTCCTCCTACTGTCAGAGCGGCAATTGTAGCGGTGGTAACCATTGTCACCAGGAAATCGTTCATCCGGGGATAATACTGAATAACCTGAAGTACAAGGGAAATACCGATGGCTCCACTTACGGTACCGGCTATATCACCCACTACGTCATTGGCTATATTTGCAACCTTGTCGGCATTTCGCACCAGGTATACACTTTCCCGGGCTCCGGGGACTCTCTTGGCCGCCCTGGAATGAAAGGTTGCTTCTGTGGCAGCCGCAGCAGCGGTTCCCACGGTATCGAAAATAATCCCCACAGTAATAATAAGGATCAAAAAAATTGCAGATATAACCAGGTTATTTAACTTTTGGGCCAACAATTGGGATAAAATAAAAAAACCCGCTCCCAAAAGAAAAGAAACAAATGCCACTCCAGCTATGTACTTTGCGGATACGCTGGACTTATTATTTCCCAAAAAAAGTCACCTCATGTAATGAGGTAAATTTGAAAGAGGGCAAGGACAGCGGTACGGGTTAATGTTGCGGCTTAAGGTCCGGCAGGTTTTCCCAAGTCTCCACCGCATGTCGCCATAACGGCGGTTTCCCTTTAAGGAGACTTCCGGTTGAATTAACCGGGGCCGGATTGCCACTGAGTCCGCACTGCAAAGCCCGTATCGCCATGCAGCTTGCAAACTGTCTAGGGGTTTTCCCCGACAAGACACTCCTTTCCCTAGCCTCTTTTGCAGTAACGGTTTCACCAGCACTGCAGCTGTTAAGGGCCCTTTCGCAGCTGCGCGCATGCAAGGGATTCACCGCTACCACTCAAGGCAGGCTACGCTGCACGCAGCTTTTTACCACGTGCAGGTTCATACCCCAAGCCATAGTAGTTGTCGCTAACAACCACCACGCACTTGGGCCTCCGCGGAGGTAGGGTCAACGCCCACATGCCCTTGTGGGTCGCCCTGCCTCCTTAACTCCCAGTACCAACCCCCGACTGGGCGTCAGCAGCCAGCACCAGGAACTTCATTGGTGTGCCCTTGACGGATTTTTAGGCCCGCCTTCAGAAAAGGATGTCTTGACTAGAATACAGCGTCACTTGCCCTCTTTTCAAATATGCCACACAATATTATAGCATGTTGCCTGACAAAGTAGCAAATGCGGTATTCTCCCGCTGAAAATTAAGCCCTATACTAAAAATTTCTGGACAGAATAAAATGTAATAATTCCCGCAAAAATCCGGCCCGGGAGCCGAAGGGCTCCAGTGCCCTTTCAGCTTGCCCGGCAACTTCCCCGGCTTTTTGCCTTGCCGCTTCAAGACCATAAAGGGCCGGGTAAGTGGCCTTCATATTTTTTTCATCACTTCCTATGGGTTTGCCCAGCTTTTCAGCATCCCCTTCAACGTCCAATATATCGTCAATAATCTGAAAGGCCAGTCCCAAATTTTCCGCGTATGAAGTCAGGTGCTGTAATTCTTCTTCCGATGCCCCTGACAAAATTGCTCCCGTTCTCACGGCCACCCGGTAAAGGGCACCGGTTTTGTGGCTGTGTATATAATCCAGGTCCGCCGGGGTGATGGGACTGTTCTCAAAGGAGAGATCCGCCACCTGGCCTCCAATCAGACCGTAGGTGCCACAGGCCCGGGACACCTCAGCAATTACCCTGAGTACATTGTCTGCGGATATGTATTCCCCGGTCCTGGCCAGTAACTCAAAGGCCAGGGTCAACAATGAATCCCCCACCAGTATGGCTATTGCTTCACCGTAAACCTTGTGACTGGTAAGTTTCCCCCGGCGATAATCGTCATTATCCATTGCCGGCAGATCATCATGTACAAGGGAGTAGGTGTGTATTAATTCTATGGCGCATGCTGCGGGCATCACCGGGCCGGGGTCTTTACCCAGTGCTTCAGCCGTGGCAAGGGTCAGCACCGGGCGCAGCCGCTTGCCTCCCGCGGTGATACTGTAGCGCATCGCCTCGTGAATCACAGGGGGATAGGTTTCCGCGGAAGGCAAATATTCATCCAGGGCTTTCTCCACCTCTAATGCCCGTTCCTTAAGCTGTTGTAAAAAGTCCATTACTTATTTCCTCCGCTGGGTGCAGCATCTGTTTCCTTGAGTACCGGTTTTCCTTCGGAATCTGTTAGCAATACTTGAACTTTCTCTTCCACCATATCCAGCTTGCTGTTACAAAGCTTGGATAGTTGGATACCCTCGGAAAAAAGCTCCAGGGCCTTTTCCAGGGGAACTTGCCCGTCTTCCAGTTGTTTAACAACCTCTTCCAGCCGGGTAAGTGCATTTTCAAAACTGAGCTCATTATCGCTCATTGAATACCTCCATGGTTTATTTGATCCATATTATAACAAAAACTCAGGTAAAAAAAAGGGTTTTCCTTGGATTAGATGGTACCGCCTTGCGGCGGCATAGATGTCTACCTTGAAAAAACTATCTCGTGGTTTCGTTTAAAAGGTAATTATTCCGCCGGAGGGGGAGCACCCTACGCTCACTACTCGGGTATTTTAATTATAAGATCTCACTCCGTTCCGGGTATTGCCCGCTCCTTCCCCGTTATTCGTTGTACCTTTAACGGTTAGTGGCACATATTAAACTTTCTTAACCTGGCATCTCAAGGAACCCTTATGCAGGTATACATTAATGTATTGCCCCGGGCAGGTTTGCCCGCTGTCTCTGATGATATCCCCCTCATCGTTGGTGCAAATGCTAAACCCCCGGGCAAGGGTGGCCAGGGGACTTAATGCCTGTAACCGGCCCGCTTGTTCCGCTAGACGCCCCCGGTCCCTGGAGGTAATTTGCGCCATAGAATTTGACAACTGTCTCTGCAGCAGGTCCAGTGTTTGGCGATGCTGGCTCGTGAGGTTTTCGGCGGGTCTCAGCATTACCGGGCTGCTCAGGGAGGATCTTAACCGCTGGCGCTGCTCCCGTATTTTCTCCGCCATGCAGCGCGTCAGCCGGGAATGAATATTCTGCACATGCCGCCTGGTGTCCAGCATGTTGGGAACCGCCAATTCCGCTGCGGCCGAGGGGGTAGGGGCTCGCAGGTCCGCCACCATGTCGGCTATTGTAAAATCGGTCTCGTGTCCCACTGCCGAAATAACCGGAATAACTGAATTAAATATGGCTCTGGCCACCATCTCTGTATTAAAGGCCCATAGCTCCTCCAGGGAACCGCCGCCCCGCCCGATAATAACGGTATCGATGTCATTCAATTTATTGACAAGTTTTAGGGCAGCAGAAAGCTCAGCCGGGGCATCATTTCCCTGTACTTTGACGGGTACCACAATTATTTGCAATCCGGCCCAGCGGCGGCGCAAAATTCCCAGCATATCCCGTATTGCCGCTCCCGTGGGGGATGTTATCAGGGCTATACGCCGGGGAAATTGGGGAATAGCCTTTTTATGACTCGGGTCAAAGAGACCCTCTTGAAAAAGTCTTTCTTTGAGCTGCTCAAAGGCGATGTAAAGGGCCCCGGTACCGCTGGGCTGGATTTCCTGGGCATAAAGCTGGTATTGTCCACCGGCTTCGTAAACTGATATGTATCCCCTCACCAGCACCGACATGCCGTCGGTGGGTAAGAAGGTAAGGTAACGGGCCCGGGAGCGAAACATCACCACTTTGATACATGCCCGAGGGTCCTTTAAGGTGAGATAGATATGGCCGGAATTGGCCCGTTTGAAATTGGAGATTTCGCCTTCCACCCAGAGGTTGGCCAGGAAATGATCGTTTTCCAGCCTGTCCTTTATATAGGTGGTCAGTTCCGTAACTGAAAGGGTACGCATAAGAATATCCTTTCTGTAGGGTCAGACCCTTAACTTATTAACTTATTTCATGTTCTGCTGATGCCGCCTTGCGGCGGCATGGGTGTCTGCCTTGAAGAAACTCTCTTGTGGTTTCTTTTAAAGATAATCATTTTGCCGGAGCGGGCAGCACCCTGCGCTCGCTTACTCGGGCATTTTAATTGAATGAGCTCACTCCGCTCCGGGCGGCTGCATAACTCGCTTCGCTCAAACAGGATTCGCCGCTGATCCTCCG